>OGUR01000012.1_pt1 | contig 194290 bp, 167 predicted proteins | sample 1574711 | NCBI WGS metagenome assembly OGUR01 (sample SAMEA2582152, study PRJEB24529) | metagenome | biome: Human gut stool | place: China | collected 2011
CGTACAGAAGAACCAACACAGAAGAGGCAGTAGGAACCTATCCGAAGGTACTGACGGCGGATTACGAGTCAAACAGCAACTACATTGTAACCGTAGTGAAGGGAGACTTTACCATTAAGACCGCGTTCCTTGAAGACGCAGTGCTGACAGCAGCCGGAGGAAGCTGGACCTATGACGGAGCCGCCCACGAGGCAGCCGCTAAGCTTGACCATGCACCTGGTTACACGATTTATTATAAGGCTGGAAACGGTGAATGGAGTACCGAAGCACCAAGCGTTACCAATGTAGCAGATGGAACCGTAACGGTATCTGTGAAGGCGACGAAAAACGGTTATGAGGACTTGACGGCTGAAGATGTAACGATTCGCATAACAGCAAGGCCGGCAACCATTGTTGTAGATAACAAATCCAAATCTTATAGCGACATTGACCCATTATTTACGGGTCAGATACAGGGATTGATATCCGACGGAGATTTAGGGACTGTAGTTTACCACAGACTTGACGCGGATAAGAACAAAGAGGCGGTTGGCGCTGACATTACACTGACTGCAAGCTACAGCGATAATTCCAACTATAAGGTAGAGGTGAAGAACGGTAAGCTGGATATCATTGCATTAAATACGAATACCGTTAATGTAACCGGAGAAACCGTAACGTATGATGGAAAGACACATGGACTGAGAGAAGTAACCGCACTGAAGGAAGGCTCTACGATTCTTTACTCCGTGGATAATCAGAACTTTAGTGAGACAGTGCCTGTCTTTACAGAAGCGGGCAACCACACCGTCTATGTGAAGGCTGTCAATCCGAATTATCACGACACAGCCGTTGTAACAGGTATTGTAGTCATTCAGAAACGTGCATTATCCATTACAGCAGCCAGCGCGGAAAGAAAATACAACGGAACAGAATTAACCGCACCGACCGCATCGATCACAGACGGAACGCTTGCAGACGGCCAGATACTGACGGCAGTTAAAGTGACAGGTTCACAGACCTCAGTTGGCAGCAGCGAGAATATAGCCAGTGATGCAGTGATCATGGCAGATAATGCAGAAGTTACCTCCAACTATAATATCACTTATTTAGCAGGCACCCTTAGAGTAACCTCAGGCAGCAGCGGAGGCGGTGGAGGCGGAGGCGGCAATACTCCGAATCCTGATAAGCCATACGTGCCGGGGGGACCTGGAACTGATCCGGGAACAGTAACGATTGAACCGGGTGACGTACCGTTGGCAAACTTACCGGAAAGCAGTTCGTCTGATAACTTAATACTGATTGATGACGGCAATGTACCGCTTGCAGGTCTTCCGAAGACCGGTGATCGTGCAGGTGCACACGCAGGATTAGCAGCACTGCTGTCCGGATTCCTGCTGGCAGCATTTACAGCGCTGAGCAGCAAGAAGAGGGAAGAAGAGAAGTAAAGATTGCGATATGAAATGTGTTATTACGCAAATGGCGGCGGCCTGGCAGATGTTATGATCTGCCAGGCCGCCGCCGTTTGTAGGAATTAAATGCCGAGCTGCTTATTTTCCCGTCAGAAGCTCCACCTGCGCTACTACCTGTCCGATGTACACGCTCAGTGGCAGCTCCTCACAGCCAACCACGTAGTGATTGCATTTGTTCACCGGAATCAGGATTTTCTTAGCCTGGCTGGAGCCGATGGCTTCCGCCATGACCGGTGTGATCTCGCCGAGCAGGGAGTTCGGGATTACGATGCCGATGGGCCCGATAATAATGTCTGCGCTGCGGCTGGCTACTACCACGGGGTTTTCACCGGTTGCACCGGCGTCCGCACCGGCTTTCAGCATGGAGGAGGTGGCGATGGAGTTGGTTCCGATTGCCGTTATTTCAAGTTCCGGATGGGACTTTTTTAACTGGACAATAACGGCGTGTCCCATCTTGCCGCCCTGCCCGTCGATTACGATAATTTTCATTTGTAGGTTCCTTTTCAATGAGATATGATTTTCTTATTTATTATAAAACATTCCTGCCGTGTTTACAAGAAAAGGGTATGAATTTTGAAGTGTCTCCCTTTTCCCTGTTTACGGAAGGGCTTACTTTGTAGTATAATATGGAATTATAAATCCAATAAAAATTCCGGAATCGCAGATCCGGCAGTCTGATAACCAATTATAATGTGCATAGACCAACAATTACAAAAAACAGGAGGAATACATCATGTATGTAGAAAACAAAAATGTTCCGCTTACAGACTTAGGCGGCGGTGTTGTGCGGAAGGTACTGGCCTACAGCGAGAATTTAATGAATGTGGAGCTGAAGTTTGAAAAGGGAGCGATCGGTGCAAAACACAGCCATCCTCATGAGCAGATCGGTTATATTATATCCGGTTCCCTGTTATTTCAGGAGGAAGGCAAGGAAGACAAGGTTCTGGTAACAGGAGACAGCTATTACGTTGAGCCGGATGTGGTGCACGGTGTGGTAGCGCTGGAAGAGACCATGCTGCTGGATATCTTTACACCAATGAGAAAAGATTTCGTGGAATAAAGAACCATAACAAGGGAGAAGTCCGGGAAACAGTTTCATTTCCCGGACTTCTTCCTTATTTCTCCTTATGAGGCAGTCTGCCGCGTAAGAAGCGTTTCTTTAATTTACTCCAGTTAAATGGTATTACCGGATAGATATAGCTCTTGCCCGCAATCGTCTTGTTAAATACGACAGCGCAGACGGATAGTATGACTCCGATGGCAAATCCCCAGTAATTAAAGAGGGCAGTGAGCACCAGAAGGATCATTCGCATGAATTTGAATGCATAGCCCAGCTCGAAGCTGGCCTGGGAGTAGTTTGCAACGGTGACGAAGGCCATATAGAGCATGGTTTCACTGTTAAACCAGCCGGATTTTACGGAGTATTCACCCAGGACGATACCGGCGATAACACTGAGCGGTGTGGTCAGCATGCTGGGCGTATTGACAGCGGCCAGCCTCAGACCGTCGATGGCAAATTCCAGTATGAGAAGCTGGAAGATGAGCGGTACATGAGGCGGTTCTGACAATTGAATGAACTCCAGCCAGGAAGGGATGACATTGGGATTCTGCATCAGCAGAAGCCACAGCGGCGTTAAATAAAGTGTCAGCACAGAGATCGCCATACGCGAAAGCCGCAGGTATGATCCCGTTACCGGTGGGAAATAGTAATCGTCGGCTTCTTCAATAATGTCGAAGACAGACGAAGGCAGAATCATGGCGGCAGGAGAGTTATCTACCAGAATGATGATGTTTCCCTCCAGGATCGAGGCGGCCGCAGTGTCGGGACGCTCGGAAAATTTAAACTTCGGAAATGGATTGTACCATTTATGTGGATAAAGGCACTCTGCAAGGCTTTCCTGGTTCATGGTCAAAGCGTCGACCTCCAGCTTGTTGATCCGGTCTTTGATCATGGCGAGGAGATTTTCATCGATCCGGCCCTGCATGTAGCAGAGGGCGATGTCCGTGTGGGAGCTTTCCCCGGCGCTGGTGATCTCCATGGTGAGCTTTGGATCACGGATTCGGCGGCGGATCAGGGCCGTGTTGAAAATAAGGGTTTCCACAAACCCGTCACGGGAACCGCGAAGTACCTTGTCTTTTTCAGGCTCAGACACGCCGCGGGCCGGATAGGTGCGGCAGTCGATGGTGAAGCAGCTGTCATACCCGTCGATGAACAGACACGACACGCCCATAAGGAGCTGGCCGATCATCTCGGAATCACTCTTTACCAGTCCAACCTCTCCGTAGGGAAGGTATTTCTTGGAAAATGCATGAGCGTCTTCCGGCATGGAGTCTTCCTTCAGCGTCGAAAATGCCTGGAGTATTTTGAGCCATACCTCATCTTTGGTGAAGCCATCTATAAAATAGAGACAGGCCTCCCGCCCACCCACATGGATGACTCGGTAGACTACGTCGAAATTCGTGTCCACATTCAATTTTTCTTTCAGATAAGACATGTTATCAGAAAGCTTACTGGAAAAGTCCATATTATGGTCTCCTTTTTTTACTGTTTTGGTAGTCCGCGGATTAAGCGGCAATGAAAGGGAATAAGCGATATAGAAAGTATGCGCATTTTTGATGAAAATATGTTTCATGAAAACATGTACGTATGACAAAGACGTTTTTGCATACATTGTAGAAAAAATTGCGATAATGATTCTTCCAGCCCGGCCCTTTTTTGGTGAAATACACTAAAATGATTGACTTTTTCCATTATTGATGTTATGATTGTCCATGTGAGAAGCACAAAGGGGTGCCTTGCGTGTATGATTTCAGGCATGGGGATGCCAGAATTATAAGAACTTAATAATGTGACGGTTTTAGATCGTGACGAAGAACTGCTTTCTGTGGGGGATAAGCAGTTCTTTTTTTGTAGTAGAAAAGTACTCCTATTATATAAAAAGCCCTCTGGGCAGGAGGCGCACTGTGCGCCAGGAAAATATGGCTGCTGAAGCGACCACCCTCCGGCGCGCGAGCCCGGCTTGCCGGACTCTTTCCTGGTCCATGGAAAGTTTGTGATCAGGGAATCACAGCAAGTAAAATCAAGCATGAAATGCTCCGTGGCTTTATAATAACGGCAGGGTGGTTGAAACAAGGAGAACAGACGAATGTACGAGTGGCAGAAACAGATTCAAATTTTTGTCGATGAAATTGACAAATGCATCAAAAATTATAACGATGAAGCTTTGACACTGAGCTTTCTTTCCCGCAGTCTCGGTTATTCCGAATTCTATACGACGAGAAAATTTAAAGAGATATCGGGTATGCAGTTTCGGGATTACTTAAGGCTGAGGAAATTAGCCTTTGCACTAAAAGAGGTCCGGGACAGTGATAAGAGCTTTTTGGATATTGCGCTGGATTATGGTTTTTCGTCAAATGAAGCCTTTACCAGGGCCTTTAAAAGGACTTATGGCATGACGCCCAGTGAATACCGCAAAAAACCGAAGCCAGTTGTTCTGCGTACAAAAATAAACCCCTTCGACCGCTACTTATTAGGATTAGGAGAAATTGGCATGATGAAATCTACCGATGATATTAAAATTTATTTTGTAACCATACCCGCACACAAATTTCTGCACATTAAAAATTATGAGAGTAATGGATACTGGGATTTCTGGCAGAAACAGAATCTGATTCCGGGCCAGGATTACGAAACCATTTGCGGTTTACTCGACAGCATTAAGGGGAAATTAGACGATGAGGGCGGAAGCGAACCTAACTGTGGAAGCGGCCAGATCATGGCCTATATTAACGACCCGGAAGGCAGACTCTGCGACTGGGGAATCCCGCGCACCGAGTGTCACGGCGTACGGCTTCCTTATGATTATAAAGGTGAGATACCGCCGCAGATGCTGCTCATTGATGTCCCCGAAGCCGAGTATGTCGTCTTTGAACACGGTCCCTTCGATTATGAACAGGAAAACCGCAGTGTTGAGGAAAAGATTGAAGCGGCAATGGCGGCCTTTGATTATTCCGGCACCGGCTACAGCTTTGATGCCACACCGGGCAGAATCACATACTTTTACTTCAATCCGGAACAGTATTTTAAGTATATCAGACCGGTGAAAAGGTAGAGGAATGTCTACATCAGAGCGGCAAACCGTATCCCATCATACGTAAACGAATTCCCATAAGCAAAAAGATCGGGATTTTCAAAAATGAACTGTACGAAGAAAATGATATTCTGTTCAGGATTCTCTGGCTTTTTGAAATAGGTTTCATTGTCGATTAAAACGATAATCGTAAAATCTTCCAGATGAACGTGTGTAACCCGGTAATCGTCGGAATCGAGATAATCCAGCATCTGATCAAATTTTTCTTTGGGCAGTTTCGTCTCATGCTGAATCTTCGTGACGACCATCTTAAATCTTTCCATAGGTACCTCCTCATTGTGCCTGCAGTGAAGTTCGCAGAGCCTAATGGCAATGTGCCTTCAGAAATTGAAAAAAACCGCCGGAACCTAATCGTTTAGGATTCCCGGCGGTTTCGCCATGGAGACAACAGGGCTCGAACCTGCGACCTTCTACACGTCAAGCAGATGCTCTCCCAGCTGAGCTATATCTCCATATCGCTATTTTAATCGAAAGGAGCAAAAAAATCAATAGTTAGAATAAAATTTTTTAAGTTGTCTTAATTTGTATTGATGGAAGTGAGAATTTTACATATAATAGCATTAATGCGTACTTAAGGAGAGGAGTTTTTTACTATGTGGAGGAAGTTAAGAAAGAACAGGCATTTTCGGACATTTATGACGACAGTGGCGGTCATCGGTTCGGCGCTGCTTCAGACATTTGTTATTCAGGCGTTCATAAGGCCGGCTGGGCTGCTGTCCGGCGGATTTACCGGAATTGCGATCCTGATTGACCGCGTGACGTCCCTGTTCGGAATCAATCTGTCAACTTCCCTGGCCATGGTGATTTTGAATATTCCGGTGGCCTGGGCCTGCAGCAAGAGTATCAGCCGGCGGTTTACATTTTTCTCACTGCTCCAGGTATTTCTGGCCAGTTTATTTTTGAAAATATTTCACTTCTCACCGATCTTCGAAGACGTGATCCTGAATGTGATCTACGGAGGCGTGCTGTATGGTTTCTGCATCGTCCTGGCGCTGAGAGGCAATGCCTCCACGGGCGGAACGGACTTTATCGCTCTCTACGTATCCAATAAGACGGGAAATTCCATCTGGACGTCTGTATTTGTGGGAAATGTGGTGCTTTTATGTATCTTCGGAGCTATCTTCGGCTGGGATTACGCGGGATATTCGATTCTGTTTCAGTTTGTGTCCACGATGATCGTATCCACCTTCCATCACCGCTATGAGCGGGTGACACTGCAGATTACGACCTCCAAAGGCCTGGAGATGACGGACGCCTATGTAAAGATCTTCCGGCACGGCATATCCTGTGTGGATGCCATGGGCGGATACAGCAAAAAACACATGTACCTGCTTCACACCGTGGTGTCTTCCTACGAGGTGGCGGATATCATCACCCTGCTTCATGAGGTGGATGAGCATGTGATCGTCAATATGTTCCGGACCCAGCAGTTCTACGGCGGCTTTTACCGTGCTCCGATGGAGTAGGCGGGGCCTAACGGTTCCGCCTGCGAAACCCATACCAGTGGTGTTTCTTCAGCTTGGAAAACCAGTTAAAATAGAAGAAGAACAGGATCGAAGTGATGACCCATGTCAGCGGATAGCTGAAAATAACGGTCTGAATCGTCGGACGAAGCGGTACTGCAGCCCAGATCCAGACGACACGGAGTGCACAGACGCCCAGACAGGTGATAATCATGGGAATCCAGCAATCACCGACGCCTCGCAGAGAACCGGAATAAATCTCGATGCAGACGTAGGTGAAAAAGGTCGGAACCAGATACTGCAAGATCTCGGTTCCTTTTTCGATAACCGCCGCGTCCGTGGTAAACAGCAGATAGATATAGCTGCCGCCGCAGTACAGCAGGACGCTTAACAGGAAGGTGGCGGCAAAGCTCATGGCCAGACACACGCGGACGCCCTTGTGAACCCTGTCCTTTTTCCCGGCGCCGTAGTTCTGTCCAACGAATGTGGTAACGGAGATGCCGAAGGCGTTGATGATCATCCAGAACACGCTGTCGATCTTTCCGTATGCGGTCCAGGCGGCGATGGTATCGGTTCCGAGCGCATTGACGCTGGACTGGATAATCACATTGGAGGCGGAGTACATGACAGACTGAAGACCCGCGGGGAATCCGATCTGGATAATCCGCTTCAGCATGTCCAGATCCAGCCGAATAGACCGGGGGATCAGATGGTATGACTCCTTTGTCTTCATCAGCACGATGATGACCAGTACGGCGCTGACCAGCTGGGAGATGATGGTAGCCAGCGCGGCTCCCATGACGCCCATATGCAGGAAGACGACGAAAACGATATCCAGTACAATGTTGGTAAAACAGCTGGCAATCAGGAAGTACAGCGGCCGTTTCGAGTCCCCGATCGCCCGCAGGATACCGGCGCCCATGTTATAGATCAGGTTGCCGATGACTCCCAGAAAATAGATTCGCATATACAAAACCGCGTGATTTAATATATCATCCGGTGTTCCCATGGCGGATAAGGCCCACGGCGCGCCTGCCACACCGATGACCATGAGGACAATGCCTCCCACGATGGAAAATGCAATCGACGTATGTACCGCCCTGCTCACCCGGTCCGGCTGTTTCGCACCGTAAAACTGGGAGATAATTACGGTGGCACCGGAAGAAAGTCCTACGAAGAACCCCACAAGAAGATTGATCAGGGTTCCCGTAGGACCTCCTACGGCTGCCAGCGCTTCCTTTCCAACGAACCGCCCTACAATCACGGCATCGGCGGTGTTATAGAGCTGCTGGAAGAATGTTCCAAATAAAATTGGAAAGAAAAACAGAAGAAGCTGTTTCCAGATCACTCCTTCTGTAATTTGATTCTGCCCCATGACACTCTGTGTCCTGCTTTTCTGACTCATATCCCGTTCCTCTTACTGTAAAATAATTATGTATTCTGATCTCATTATACAGGGAGAAAAGAGAAAACACAATCCCCATACCATATTCTTATTTTGCAATTTCGGCTTTGGTCAGCGCCGTGTCGACTGCTTTTAAGAGGACGGTGGATGTGTAGCGTGTCTCATCGGAGTAGGAGATGTTTTTGGTGGACTGATTTTTTACAATCTGCTCCGAAAGAGTGTCCATGGCCGGCTGCATCAGCGGATACATGGTGGTGACCGCTTCGCTTAAGGGAACGAGGGTGACCGATGTAATTTTATCCGCATCCACGGTTACCTGTACGTTGACATCCTGATTGTTCAGCGTGATCGCGGAAGAGTAAACTCCGGGCACATAGGTGGCCACTTCTCCGGAAGTGGGAACGGTATCTTTTTTCGGCCGGAACATGATGAGAAACAGGGTGATTAACAGTATTCCGAGGCCGACAAAGATGGCGGTGTAGATGATTTCTTTCATCCGCAGTACAACAATTTTTGTTTTAGAGCTCATATTAAAATAAGGTCCTCCGAACGGGTTTTGATATAGTGTATTCTGCTTGGGGGCGGTTTATGAATAGATGGCAAAAGAGAACTGTTGTTCTGAAAACGATGGACTTGTACATCAAAATATAGTAAAATGTAGTTAAATAGCCACTAAAATGCGAAAGGCCTGAGAGGGAAGGAGCAACACGAAAGATATGTCCATACAGTTATTAACAGGCGGTTCCGGTTCCGGAAAGACACACCGCCTGTATACCGATTTAATCAGGGATTCCATTGAGAATCCGGACACGAAGTATTTTGCCATTGTCCCGGAGCAGTTTACCATGCAGACACAGAAGGAGATTGTGACGCTGCATCCGAACCATGGTGTGATGAATATTGATATTGTCAGCTTCCAGCGTCTGGCGTACCGAGTTTTCGAGGAGCTTGCCATCGTAAATCCTGACGTCCTGGACGATATGGGAAAATCCATGATTTTGAGAAAGGTGACAGGCGGTAAACAGAAGGAACTGCCGCTGTACCAGTCCCATCTGAATCAGAACGGCTTTATCGGCCAGTTAAAATCCATGCTTTCAGAGCTTTACCAGTACGGCATTACGCCGGAAATGCTGGACGCGAAGATCCCGGAGACCACCAGCCCCATGCTCCGCCAGAAGCTGGAGGATATTTCCGTCATTTATAAGGCGTTTAAGGAGTATATCAAGGACCGCTATATCACGACGGAGGAGATTCTGGATGTGCTTTGTAAGCACCTGCCGGAATCGAGGCTGATCAAAGACAGTGTGATCACTCTGGACGGCTACACGGGCTTTACTCCGGTCCAGTACCGCCTGCTGGACCTTTTTCTCCGTTACAGCCGCCGGGTGATCGTGACTGTGACCATCGATCCATCCGTGGCGGAGCGGGGAAAGGGGGGCGTGCAGGACTTATTTCACATGAGCAGCGAGATGATGGATAAGTTAAACGCACTGGCCCGCCAGAATCACGTAAAGCGGGAACCGGATATCGTTCTCGACGACCATCCGGCTGTCAGGTACCGCAGCGGAGTAAAGCAGCGGGTGGAGATGCCGGAGGAGCAGCAAATGGAGCCGCCGGCAGAACAACCGGGGAAGCAACCTGTGGCTCCGGAAGCGCTGGCAGCAGACACGCCGTCCCATTCGGCGCTTGATTTTCTGGAGCAGAACTTATACCGCTACAGCGGCCGTGTGTATTCCGGCAAAGCGGAGGAGATCCGCCTGGTGCAGGCGGTGAATCCAGCCGGGGAGATCTCCCACGTGGTCCGTCAGATTGGAAAACTGCTGCGCGAGGGATACCGGTACCGTGACATGGCCGTTATCACCGGCGACATCGGAAGCTTTGCAGGAGAGCTGATCCATCAGTTTGATGCGTCGGAGATTCCGTACTTCCTGGATGACAAAAAGAGCATCCTGAAAAATCCCATGGTCGAGCTGGTGCGCGCGGCGCTGGAGACGATTCAGAAGGATTTTTCCTACGAAACCGTGTTCCGCTACTTAAGAACCGGTCTTGTGACGAAGCCGGAGGATGAGCGCAGGCTGGACCGCCTGGAGAACTACGTGATCGCCATGGGAATCCGGGGATTAAAGCGTTGGAATACCACCTGGGAGGGCTGGTACCGCGGCGGCAAGGACTTAAATTTAGAGGAGTTAAACCAGCTCCGGGAAGAGATTATGGCGCCTCTCACGGCGTTTATCGAGGCGTTCCGGGAAGAGGGAAGGACGGTGCGCACCATGACGGAGGCCGTGGTCCGGCTTCTGGAGGCGCTCTCGGTGGAGGAGAAGATGCTGGCCAGAGAGGCCTCATTTCGGGAACAGGGAGAATTTGGACTTGCTAAAGAATACGGTCAGGTGTACGGCCTCGTCGTCGATCTGATGGACCGTCTCGCCAGGCTCTTAGGGGATGAGAAGGTGAGCCGCAGGGAGTACGCGGAGATTCTGGACGCGGGCTTTTCCGAAATCAAGGTAGGTCTGATCCCGGCGGCCGTGGACCGGATCGTGGTGGGCGATATTACGAGAACGCGTCTCGACCATATCAAGATTCTGTTTTTTATCGGTGTAAACGATGGAATCGTGCCGCAGAAGAAGGAAAACAGCAGCCTGTTTACGGATAAGGAGCGGGAATTTTTAGGCAGCCATCACATTGAGCTGGCGCCCACCGTACGTGTGGAGAGCTTCCGTCAGCGGTTCTATCTGTATCTCGCTTTAACGAAGCCGGCGGAACGGCTTTATCTCTCCTTCTCGGCCATGGATGCGTCGGGAAAGAGCCTGCGGCCATCGATATTGCTGGGAGAGTTAAGAAAGCTGTTTCCGCAGCTGACCGTCGTGGCCGCATCGGATGAAGCGGCCGGCGTGCCGCTCTCCATCCGGGAAGCCAGGGGACGGTTGACCCACGGCCTTCGGAACTTCGGGATGACCCGGGAGGATTCGGAATTCTTGGAGCTGTTCCGCCATTTTATGATGGATGAGGAGCAGAGAGAGAACGTAAAAAGACTGGTAGATGCGGCATTTTACGCCTATGAGGAGCGTGGAATCGGGAAAATGGCGGCGAAGGCGCTGTACGGCACGGTGCTGGGCGGCAGTGTCACGAGGCTGGAACAGTACGCGTCCTGTGCCTATGCCCATTTCCTGAATTACGGTCTGGAGCTGGCAGAGCGCCAGCAGTATGAGCTGGCTGCTATGGACATCGGGAATCTCTTTCACGATTCCATTGACCTCTGTTTTAAGAAGATGAAGGAACAGGGAGGCGACTGGAAGACGATCGGGGAAGACGAGAGAAAGGCTCTGGTGCATACCGCCGTGACCGAGGTGACTGAGGAATACGGGAATACGATTTTAAAGAGCTCTGCCAGAAATGCCTATCTGGCCCGCAAGGTGGAGAAGATTACGGATCGTACCATATGGGCGCTGGCGGAGCAGCTGAAGAAAGGCGATTTCACGCCGGTAGGATTCGAGGTGTCATTCTCGGCCGCCGATAATCTGAAGGCCATGAAAATCGCTCTCTCCGAGGAGGAGGCGCTTCATTTGAGGGGCCGTATCGACCGCATGGACTTGTGCGAGGATGAGGAACACGTCTATGTGAAGATCATCGATTATAAATCCGGCGGGACTTCCTTCGATCTGACTGCACTTTATTACGGTCTGCAGCTGCAGCTGGTGGTCTATATGGACGCAGCCATGGAGATGGAGGAACGCCGCAATCCGGACAAGGCTGTGATCCCGGCCGGTATTTTCTATTATAATATCAACGATCCGGTGATCGACCGGGAAGGTGACATGACCCCGGAGGCCATCGACAGGCGGATTCTAAAGGAACTGCGTATGAACGGCCTGGTAAACAGCGAGCTGGAGGTCATCAGCCATCTGGATCACGAGATTGAGACGGAATCCGATGTCATCCCGGTGGCGATGAAGAACGGCCTGATCCAGGAGGCAAAGTCGTCCGTAGCGGGAGGAAACCGGTTCTCGGCCTTAAAACGCTATGTCAACGAGAAGCTGAAGACCGAGGGACGTGAGATCCTGGAAGGGGCCGTGGCGGTGAACCCGTACAAGCAGGGAAATAAGACGGCCTGCGACTACTGCCCGTACCATGCGGTGTGCGGCTTCGATTTAAAAACCTCCGGATTTGGCTTCCGCAAATTCAAACCACTGAAATCAGAAGAAATATGGCCGGAGATAGAAGGAGAGCAGCAGGATGGCGATTAACTGGACAAAAGAACAGAAGGCGGTCATTGAAAGCAGAAACCGCAATCTTCTCGTTTCCGCGGCAGCGGGCAGCGGAAAGACAGCGGTTCTGGTGGAGCGGATTATCCGCATGATCACGGATGGAGAGAATCCCCTGGACATCGATCAGCTTCTGGTTATGACATTTACGAAGGCGGCGGCGGATGAGATGCGAGAGCGCGTCCTTCTGGCCGTCGATGAAAAATTGAAGGAGGACCCTGAAAACGGTCATCTGCAGATGCAGGCGGCCATGATTCCCTACGCCCGGATTACGACCATTGACAGCTTCTGTCTGGGAATCATCCGGGAGCACTATAACCAGCTGGACATCGATCCGGCTTTTCGTGTGGGGGATGAAGGGGAACTCCTCCTGCTTCGCGGCTCCGTGATGGAACAGCTGCTGGAGGACTACTATGAGGCCGGGGATGAGGAATTTTCCCGGTTTGTGGAGACGTATGCCACCGGCAAATCGGACCGGGGCATCGAGGATCATATTATGGCTGTCTACAACTTTTCCGGAAGCAATCCGTGGCCGGAAAAATGGCTGGAGGCCTGCGAAAAGGAACTGGAGGACTACGAGGAGGGAAGCGACGACCGGCTTATGGAGACGGAGTGGATGCGTTTCCTGATGTGGGATGTCGCCATGCAGACAGGGGAATTCTGCGCCCAGCTTAAGGAGGCGCTTGCCGTCTGTGACGAGGAAAACGGGCCTGCGGCCTATATCCCCATGCTGACATCGGATTTGCGTATGCTGCAGGCGATCGGGAACGCAAAGGATTACGGCTGCCTTAATGAACTGTTAGGCAGCGCTTCCTTCGACCGTCTGGCCTCCATCCGGAGTAAGGAAATCGACGCGGATAAGAAATCGTTTGTGACCGGATGCAGGGACCGGGTAAAGAAGGCGGTCGGAAAACTCCGTGATTTATACTGCTTTGAATCCATTGAGACCGTGGTGCGTGACTTAAAGGGGACTGCGGGTGCGGTGCGGATGCTGCTGAGACTGGCCGGAGAATTTCACGACCGTTACCAGGAAGCCAAGCAGGAAAAGAACCTGGTGGATTTCGGGGATCTGGAGCATTACGCGCTGGAGGTGCTTCTGGAAGAGACGGACGAGGGAGAACGAACCCCGTCTGCCGCAGCCGACGAGCTGAGCCGCCAGTTTGAAGAAATCCTGGTGGATGAGTACCAGGACAGCAACGACGTGCAGGAGGCGCTGATCCACGCCATTTCCAGGGAACGGTTCGGGACGCCTAACGTGTTTATGGTGGGCGACGTGAAACAGAGTATCTACAAATTCCGTCTGGCCAGGCCGGAACTGTTTTTAAAGAAATACGAATCTTACCCCAGAGAGGACGGCCTGTATCAGACGATTGAGCTGCACCAGAATTTCCGAAGCCGGGACAGTGTGCTTTCCGGCATTAATGAGGTATTCTATCAGATTATGACGAAAGGTCTGGGCGGAATTCTTTATACGGAAGACGCGGCTCTCCATGCCGGCGCGGTATTTGAACCGACGGAAGAGACGGTTGGAGGAAAACTGGAACTTCACATGGTCAACACGGGTGGCGGACTGTTAAAACAGCTGGAGGCGGATCCTGCGGACGATTATACGTCCCGCGAGATGGAGGCTAAGCTGATCGCTGCACGGATGAAGGAACTGATAAATCCTGAGACCGGGTTAAAGGTCTGGGATAAGAAGGAAAAGCGCTACAGGACCGCCTGTTACGGCGATATGGTTATCCTTCTGCGCAGCTTAAGCGGATTTGCTGAGGATTTCGTCAACATCTTAATGAATGAGGGAATACCGGCCTATGCGGAGCGGAGAACCGGCTACTTTACGGCGATTGAGGTCGAAACGGTGCTGTGCTTCTTAAGCATCATCGATAATCCGATGCAGGATATTCCGCTGGCTGCGGTCTTAAAGTCCCCCATCGTGGGAGCCACGGACGAAGAATTGGCCCGCCTTATGGCTGTTTTCAAGAGAACGGCGAAAAAGGGACAGGACAGGGGAATCTACGGGGCATGGATGTATTATCTGGAAAACTGTCCGGAGGATGAACGGGAGGGAGAGCTTTACGGAAAGCTTGCGGCGTTTTCCGATGAACTGGCAGAGTACCGCCGCATAGCAGGCTATCTGTCTATCCACGAGCTTCTGTATATCATCTATGAAAATACCGGATATTACGATTATATCGCGGCCATGCCAGCGGGAGAGGCGAGACAGGCGAATTTGGACATGCTGGTGGAAAAGGCGTCAGCCTATGAAAAGACCAGCTATTCCGGGCTGTTTCATTTTATCCGCTATATCGAGAACTTAAAAAAATATGACACGGACTTCGGGGAAGCCGCCCTGGCCGGAGACGAGAATACCGTTCGGATTCTGAGCATTCATAAGAGCAAGGGACTGGAATTCCCGGTAGTCTTTCTGGCGGGCATGGGCAAGAAGTTTAATAAACAGGATTTATATGGAAAGATCCTCATTGACCCGGATCTGGGAATCGCCACGGATTACCTGGACTTAGAGCTGCGAGTCAAGACACCGACATTAAAGAAGAATGTCCTCCGGCGCCGCCTGGAGCTGGAGGCATTGGGAGAAGAACTGCGTGTTCTCTACGTGGCTATGACCAGAGCGAAGGAAAAGCTGATTATGACGGGCACGGACCGCTATCTGGATAAGAAACTGGAGCGTTTTTCCGATATTAAGAGAACGGCCGGGCAGATTCCGTTTACCATACTGTCAACGGCGGATTCGTTTTTGGACTGGCTGCTCATGAGCCTTTCCGGAAAACTGTCGGAGTCGGCGCTTCTGTCGGACGCGGGAGCGGAAACAGGCCTGATGACGGTAAGGTCTTATTCCGTGGCCGATCTGGTAGGCGTGGAGATCGAACATCAGGCGGAAAAGAAGCTGTCTAAGGAAGAACTGCTGAACTTTGATTGCGCCCGTATTTACGATGAAGCGTATGCCGCAGGAATATCCGCGGCCTTTGCATACCGTTATCCCCATACCGCGGACATCGGCCTCCACACGAAGCTTTCCGTATCGGAGCTTAAGAAACAGGGCCAGCTGATCGATGAGGAGGAGAGCACCTTCCTGCCTACGATTCCTGCCTTTCTGCTGGAAGAAAGCGGGAAAAAGGATCAGGGCGGCGGCGCATTCCGCGGAACTGCCTATCACCGTGCGCTGGAACTGTTAAATTTCCCCGGTATGAAAACCATTTCCGATGTGGAGATGGCACTTGATACATTCCGCAGGGAGAAGTACATGGACGAAGAGAGCCTGTCCCTTCTGGATGCCGGGATTTTATGGAATTTCTTAAGCTCCCCCCTTGGCCGGCGCATGAGTGCCGCACAGGCCAAAGGCCTCCTTTACAAGGAACAGCAATTCGTCATCGGAATTCCGGCCCGCGAGATGGAGGTCTGCAGTTCCGATGAGCTCGTCCTGATTCAGGGAATTATCGATGCATATATGGAAGAGGAAGATGGCCTCGTCCTGATCGATTACAAGACCGACCACGTGGTGAGAGGCCGCGAATCCCTGCTGACAGAGCGGTACGGGATCCAGCTGGAGTACTATAAGCGTGCGCTGGAACAGATGACGGGGAAAAAGGTGACGGAGAAGATTATTTATTCGTTGACGCTGCAGGAGGAGATTGTGCTGTGAGATGGGAGGAATCCAGCGGCAGACGGTCGATGGGAAGGCCGAAAGGGAAAGAACTCTGCATAAACAGATCGGTTTTATTGTAGAACATTCATGCTTTTTGCGGTATAATGAAAGTGTATTGATAAAATAGTCAGGATAAAAAAGGATATGGTGATTAGGTTGGCAGCAGGAGGTGAAAAATATAATAGTAAGAAATGAAAGACTTGATCACTGGTTAATATGATATATTTCATGAATCTGCGAAAGGAGAAGGCATCTATGACAACTCAGGTATCGGTAAATAGCGAGGCAAAGGAGAAAGCTGTGGCCAGATTGTATGAATTGCTTGCACTGCAAAGTATGGTTGAACAGCAGTTTAACGGTTATCGTTATAATGTTTTTATCTTTGGCAGTTATTTGACCACCAGGTATGTAGAAGGAAGGAGTGATATTGATATCGCAGTCTATACAAAGGACTTTGAACTGTATAAACGTATGTCACTGTACTTGGAAGAATATTTCAATCATAAAGGAGTAGCCAGTGATATTTTCTATATTGATACGATGATGGAAGCTCCAATTTATTGTGCACCACTTAAATCAGAGGTGCAGTTCACAGATTACTATCCGGAAGAATTAATAAAATTCAGGCAGGCATGTCAAAGAAAGCTGGAAGAAACCAAAGCGAGGATGGTCGGATGAAGTTTAGCGAAGATATTTTAAAACAATTTGATCTGGAGCGGGAAGAAGAAAAAGAACCGGTGAATGTCATGAGGATCAGTGAGATGCTGGACTTTATGAAGTTATGTGCAGAAAGAATTCACCATAAAAGTAAACGGTATATGGAGTGCAGCGACGCTGAAACTAAGATGGACTGCATGGATATTGTAACGGCTAAGCTGAATGATTTTACTCAGGTGTTTAAGGAATGGTTATTTTTATACGTAAAGAAGAAGGAACATATAAAGGCAGCGCTTCTTTGAGGTATTGTATAGCCGGCTTTGATACATTTGAGTTTGAGGAAACAGATGCGGAAAAGGCATTTTTACGGGAGCTGCTGCTGAGAAATGAAATTACCAATGATTATTTTAACCGCGAGCTTCATCAGCAGAAATTGATATGGCTGATGATGAATTACAGTGGTGGGGCGTTGGATGTATATAGAGATTTAAATGACTACTGTTCGAAACATAATCTGTTGAATAGATATGCTGATAAGAATTTGCAGCCTTGAATTTCATGAGATATTTGAGTAAGTATGTTGTACTATAAGGAGCTGTGGCAAAATCAGATGAATAATCTATTGGAGCATCAGCTCCTTTTCTATGCAAAAAAAACAGAAAGATACTGGTGTTATTCGACTTATTTTATCTAAAAACTATTTAGTGTTGCTAAAATATTTTTATGTGCTACAATAATAATAGATAAAATCTATAAATAAGGGAGCGGGGAAAACATGATACCAGACAACGAAGTAAGGCTGACACAAATGACAAAGACAGCGGGCTGTGCTGCCAAGATTGGTCCGGGGACTCTGGCGGGGGTACTGGAGAATCTTCCAAAGGCTGAGGATCCGAATCTGCTGGTGGGAATCGAGACCTCCGACGATGGAGCCGTATACCGGGTGAATGATGAACTGGCGTTCATACAGACACTGGATTTCTTCACACCGGTGGTGGACGACCCCTATACGTTCGGCCAGGTAGCGGCGGCCAACGCATTAAGCGATATTTATGCCATGGGCGGAGAACCGAAGGTGGCGCTCAATATCGTGGCCTGGCCCAACTGCGTCAATCCGGCATTTCTCGGTAAGATTCTGGAGGGCGGCGCTTCAAAGGTCGCGGAAGCGGGAGCGGTCCTGGCAGGCGGCCATTCCGTTCAGGATGATGAGCCGAAGTACGGCTTAAGCGTGACGGGATTCGTCCATCCGGACCGGATTTTTAAAAACTGCGGCGCAAGACCAGGCGATGTGCTGATTCTGACGAAACCACTGGGAACAGGTATCGTCAATACGGCGGTGAAGGCGGATATGGCTTCCGAGGAGGCGAAGGCGGAGGTAATCCGGGTTATGACCTTCTTAAACAAGACGGCCAAGCGCGTGATCGAACAGTTTGACGTGCACAGCTGTACCGATGTGACCGGGTTCGGCTTAGCAGGTCACAGCGTCGAGATGGCGGAAGGAAGCGGTGTGACTCTGGAAATCCATATGTCGGATTTACCGCTTCAGAAGGAAGCTCCGGATCTGGCAAAGATGGGGCTGATTCCGGCGGGAGCTTACAGAAACCGTTTGTTTGTTGAGAATAAGGTTGATTTTGGGGATACAGAGGAGTTTCTGTGTGATATTTTCTGTGATCCTCAGACCTCGGGGGGACTTTTAGTAAGCGTCACACCGGAGGATGGAGAAAAGATAACGGCCGGGCTGCGGGAAGCCGGTTTGGAGACTGCGTTTGCGGTGATTGGCTGTGTGAAGGAACTGGAAGATAAATTCGTGAAACTGAGGTGAGATTATGATCTATCTCGATAATGCCGCCACCTCGTACCAAAAGCCGGAGGCGGTGTATCAGGCGGTACAGGAGGCCATGCACCATATGGGAAACTCCGGCAGAGGGGCTCACGGCGCATCCCTGGATGCGTCCAGGCAGATCTATTCTGCCAGAGAGCTGCTGGCGGAGCTGTTCCATGCGGGAGACCCATCCCGTGTGGCGTTTACGGCCAATTCCACCGAAAGCCTGAATATGGCAGTCTTCGGTCTGTTCGGACCGGGAGATCACGTAATCACCACAATGCTGGAACATAACTCCGTTCTGCGTCCCCTCTATCTTCTGGAAGAAGCCGGACTGGAGCTGACGATTCTTCCCGCTGATCAAAATGGCTGCATCTGCTACGAGGATATTGAAAAGGCAATCAGACCCAATACGAAAGGAATTATCTGTACCCATGCCTCCAACCTCACCGGAAATATGGTGGATATCGGACGGATTGGGCGCTTCTGCAGAAAGAAAGGCCTGCTTTTCGTTGTAGATGCTTCCCAGACCGCAGGCGTGTTCGACATTAATATGGAAGAAATGGGAATTGATGTTCTTTGCTTCACCGGGCACAAAGGCCTGCTCGGCCCTCAGGGAACGGGAGGAATCTGCGTGCGCCAGGGTGTTGCTGTGAGACCTCTCATTGTGGGCGGAAGCGGAGTCCACAGCTATTCAAAGGCCCATCCGGAGGATATGCCGACTGCTTTGGAGGCCGGAACTTTAAACGGTCACGGAATTGCCGGACTTTACGCGGCTTTACGCTATATTCAGGAAACTGGCATGGAGCAGATCAGGGAAAGAGAGCTTTCTCTGATGAGGCAGTTTTACGATGGGGTGAGAACCATTCCGGGAGTGACTATTTACGGCGATTTTACGGGGCAGAGGGCGCCTATCGTGTCACTGAATATCCGGGATTACGATTCCGGTGAGGTGGCAGATGAGCTGGCGTATCACTACGAGATCTATACCAGGGCAGGCGCCCACTGCGCGCCTCTGATGCATCGGGCGCTGGGGACGGAGAGTACCGGAGCCGTCCGTTTTTCCATGTCACACTTTAATACGGAAGCCGAGATCGACGAGGCCGTCCGCGCGGTACATGAAATTGCAGAAGGCTAGAGCCTGTTTGAAAATTCATTCCTTCCATCTGCACGCCCGATTTCGCGGGCGATTTGCCCCGAATTCACTTAACGTAGCCCACTACGCCGCGCTCATTCGGGACAAATCTCCCACAAAATGTGACGTACATTTGACAGAAAGCAATTTTCAAACACGCTCTACTGCTGCATTGCACTATTACCGTGTTATTCATGCAATGAAGTAATAGAATTCCGGCTTCTGACAGGGGGAAATGTCTATGAATCTGAAACAACTGGAGGCCTTTGTCTGCGTGGCAGAGGTGAAAAGCTTTTCTCAGGCCGCCAAGAAACTGTATTTGACCCAGCCTACGGTCAGTGCCCATATCCATTCGCTGGAAAAGGAGCTGGGTGCCAGGCTGTTTATCCGCACGACGAAGGACGTGGAATTGTCACCGTCCGGGGAACTCCTTTATGACAATGCCAGAAAAATGCTGCAGCTGGAGAAAAATATTCTCCGCGATTTTACGAGGACCGATACGCCGGGCGCTCAAAAGATAACGGTGGGAGCCTCCACCGTTCCAGGGCAGTATATTCTTCCCCAGATCCTTTCCCTGTTTTCCAGGACGTATCCCGGTAATCAGCTGGAATTAATGGAGGCGGACAGTCTGGAAGTAGTCCGAATGGTGTTGGATGGGAAGGTGGAGATCGGCTTTACCGGCACGCGGCTGGAGGATCCGACCTGTGTGTTTGAGCCATTTTATTACGACCGCCTTGTGGTGATTACGCCAAATATGGAAACATACCGGCAATATGAGAAGACCGGTTTTCCCATGGAACGTTTCTATGAGGAGAAATGGATTGTCCGGGAGGACGGATCCGGAACGCGAAAGGAAACGGAACAGTATTTGAAGGAACACGGTGTAGATTTAAAACGCATGAATGTGGTAGCCACAATAAGTAATCAGGAGACCATTAAAAAATCGGTCAGCACCGCCATGGGAATTGCCATTATCTCCAGTGCCGCGGTGGAAGATTATGTGGCTCAGGGGCAGCTTCTGCGTTTTCCTCTGGCCGAGGGCGATATTTACCGAAAACTTTACATGGTCTGGAGTAAGAGCAATAAGCCTGGCAAGGCGGCCCGGCTGTTCATACAGTTTGTTAGGGAACTGTATGCTTACTTATAGATAAAACCTATAAGCGTAATACGATTATCAATTAGACAGAGGTCCCTTTCTTTGCTACACTGATTTCATAAAATTTATGTAACAATTCAGAGCGGCTGTATCATTCAAGAAGATAAGCCGTGCGAAATTGTTACAGTGAAGAAAAGGGGGACAACATGAATTTGACAGAATCAAAAAAAACACTGGCGTTATCAGGGGTAGTACTGGGTATCGTTGCGGCGGCTCTGGCCTTCTTCGGAAACCCGAAGAATATGGCGATCTGCATTGCCTGCTTTATCCGTGACACGGCGGGGGCCATGAAATTACACCAGGCGGCGGTGGTGCAGTATGTGCGGCCTGAGATCGTCGGAATTGTGGTGGGAGCGTTTTTTATATCTCTGATCACAAAAGAATACCGCTCCACGGCAGGCTCTTCACCGATGATACGATTTGTGCTGGGGATGATCATGATGATCGGCGCCCTTGTATTTCTGGGATGTCCGCTGCGTATGCTGATCCGTATGTCGGCAGGCGATTTGAACGCCTACGTGGCTCTGGTTGGCTTTGTGGGCGGCGTCTTTACCGGAACAGCCGCACTTAAGAAGGGCTTCAGTCTTGGAAGATCTTATGAATCAAGAAGCGTCAGCGGATACGTTCTGCCGGTCCTTTTGGTTATCGTACTGCTCTTGAGCGTGATGACGACCCTGATGGCAGTCAGCGAGAAGGGGCCGGGAAGCATGCACGCGCCGGTTCTCATTGCACTCGTGGGGGGGCTGGTATTCGGAGCGGTCTCACAGAAATGCCGGACCTGCTTTGCCGGAAGCTTTCGAGATGTGATTTTAATGAAAAACTTTGATTTGATTACGATTATCGGAGCATTTTTCGTAGTAATGCTACTCTTTAATATTGCAACCGGAGGGTTTAAGCTTTCCTTTGATGGGCAGCCGGTAGCCCATGCACAGCATTTGTGGAATATACTCGGTATGTATGTGGTTGGATTTGCAGCCGTCCTTGCAGGCGGGTGTCCCCTCAGACAGCTGGTGCTGGCGGGACAGGGATCTTCCGATTCCGCTGTTACCTTCCTGGGAATGTTCATAGGCGCGGCCCTCTGCCATAACTTTGGACTTGCCGGCGCGGCGGCAGCGGCAGCGACGGACGCTTCACCAGCGGTAGCCGGGGGTCCGGGAATGGCTGGAAAAGCAGCGGTTATCATCTGTATCGCGGTGCTGTTTATGATTGGTTTTCTTCCAGGAAGTCAGCGGGAGAAAAAATAGAAGAACAGAAATCAGAGATCAGAGATCAAAGGTCAGAGATTGGAGATCGGAGATCAGAAAGTGCAGAGAACAGATCAGGAGGAAACCCATATGTACGAAGTAGATGCAAGAGGCTTATCGTGTCCGGAACCGTTAATGCTGGTGTCGGATGCATTGAAATCCCATCCGGGAGAGAAATTGAAAGTTCTGGTGAGCGAGCCGCATTCCAGAACGAATATAGAGAAATTTGTTAAGAGTAGAGGACTCACAATGCTGGTAAAAGAGACTGGTTCGGAGTTTGAACTGACGATAGAAGGATAGAAATTAATGAGGCAAAAGGAAAATAAAGTGATTGTGACTTTCCACACAACGGCGGAAGCGATTGCGATGGAGAAAGCCTGTTTAAACGGAGGAATCCCGGGCCGCCTTATTCCGGTCCCACGCCAGATTTCCTCCGGATGCGGATTGGCCTACTGTGCCGCCGCAGAGCTGGAGGAAATGGTTTTAAAATATATGAAGCAAAATGATATGCATTATGAGGAGGTTGGTGTGTATCTGATCTGAATCGATTCGATGGAAGCAAATGAGGCGGTTTGATGCGGAAAGCAGAGAGCAGAAATCAGAAAGTAGAAATCAGAAAGTAGAAATCAGAAATCATAAAACAACCAACAACCAGCAACCAACAACCAACCAACAGCAATACCAGCGGTCAGATCTCTGACCGCTTTTTTTTAACTAATAATTTTTTAGATTTATAGAAAAAAGCTATAAGTATCCTCTCCGAATTGTATTCAAAATATCGACCCAGAAGACAGAAATAAAGAAAAATGCACAAAAATGAAAATGGTATTGACAAATAGTTGTACAATATGGTAGACTCAAACTGTCAGAGGTCAGAAAATTTAATAGAGATAAGTATTCAAAGAAACTTATATATGCTCATAATTGGTTGAGCGTTTCTACCAACTACCGTAATAGTTGTCTATAAGTTTTTGCATGACTGTCAGCACGATCAGTAAAGACTGCAAAAGACACCAGTCATGTGAAAATTATAGGGGTGACGGTGGTTTTTTTTTGAGGTAGAAGTCGTCCGGACGCGATTTTACAGCTGTCTCTCCTATAACAGGAATACGGAATAGGAGGGAAAATGGCCGGAGATAAGAATTTTGTACTGAAGGGAAACATCTGTTACAGCGAAGATGCAAAGAACTTAAAACTGGTAGAAGCCGGATGGCTCGTCTGCAGGGAGGGGCTGTGTGCCGGAGTTTTTGAGACACTGCCGGAGGAATACGCATCGTATCCGGTGACGGACTGCGGCGATCAGATCATCACACCAGGACTTGTAGACTTACATGTCCACGCACCGCAGTATGCGTTCCGCGGTCTGGGAATGGATTTAGAGCTTCTGGACTGGCTGAATACCAACACATTTCCGGAGGAGTCCAAGTACCGGGATTTAGAGTATGCGAAGAGCGCCTATGGAATTTTTGCTGATTCCATGAGGAGCAGTGCGACAACGAGAGCCTGTATTTTCGCAACCATCCACAATCAGGCGACAAAGCTTCTTATGGATCTCATGGAGGAAACCGGATTAAAGACCATGATCGGCAAGGTCAACATGGACCGGAACTCACCGGAGTACTTATGTGAAGAGAGTGCGGAGCAGTCCGCGGCCGACACGGTGAAGTGGCTGGAGGACACGGCGGATCAGTATGAGAACGTCCGTCCGATCCTGACACCAAGGTTCATTCCATCCTGTACGGATGAGCTGATGAGGAAGCTAAAAGAGGTTCAGAAGAAGTATGACCTTCCGGTTCAGTCTCATTTGTCTGAGAATCAGGGCGAGATCGCATGGGTACAGGAGTTGTGCCCGGAGTCACGCTTCTACGGAGATGCTTACGATCAGTTTGGCCTGTTCGGCGGAGATGTGAAGACCATTATGGCCCACTGTGTATCCTCGACCGAGGAGGAAATCGAATTAATGAGAGAACGCGGCGTATACGTCGCCCACTGTCCGGAATCCAATACGAACCTGTCATCCGGTGTTGCACCGGTGAGAACCTATCTGGACAAAGGCGTCAACGTGGGGCTTGGCTCTGACGTAGCCGGCGGAAGCAAGGAATCCATATTTTACGCCATGGCACACGCAGTCCAGGTATCCAAGCTGAGATGGAGATTACAGGATACCAGATTAAAACCGCTTACCGTGGAAGAAGCATTCTATTTGGGAACCATGGGCGGCGGCTCATTCTTCGGAAAGGTTGGAAGCTTCATGGAAGGTTATGAGTTTGACGCTTTGATTCTCGACGACAGTGATATCCGCCATCCGCAGCCGCTTTCCCTGAAGGAGAGACTGGAGCGTTTCATCTATTTATCTGATGAGAGGCATATAAAAGGAAAGATCGTAGCGGGAAACAGAATTTTCTGATATAATAAAAGCAAAGTGTAAATTTAAAACTGAATATAGAATTTCGAGAAGTTACCATATACGAAAGAAACCCATATATACTGAGCTGCGTGGGGCTGCTCTGCTATATAAACGAAAATCATTCAACTATCAAGGAGGTAGGAAGTATGGAAACGAAGGGAAACGAGAACTTTTTTGAGAAAGTGTTCCACTTGTCGGAAAACCACACGGACGTCAAAACTGAAGTTGTAGCCGGTATTACCACATTTATGACCATGGCATACATACTCGCAGTAAACCCGAGCATCTTAAGTGCAACTGGTATGGACAGCGGCGCCATATTCACGGCAACTGCACTTGCAGCACTGGTAGCGACTCTGTTAATGGCAGCATTTGCAAACTATCCGTTTGTACTTGCACCAGGTATGGGATTAAATGCGTACTTTGCATACACCGTTGTTTTGAACATGGGTTACACCTGGGAGATGGCTCTGGCAGCTGTATTTGTAGAAGGTCTTATCTTCATTCTTCTGTCACTGACCAATGTGCGGGAGGCGATCTTCAACGCAATCCCGATGAACTTAAAACACGCGGTATCCGTAGGTATCGGTCTGTTCATCGCATTTATCGGCCTTCAGAACGCGAAAATCGTTGTGGACGGCGCCACACTTGTTTCTGTTTACTCCTTCAAGGGTGCTTTAACGGATGGAACCTTCAATTCCGTAGGAATTACAGTTTTATTAGCAATCATCGGTATTCTCATTACCGCAATTTTAGTTGTTAAGAATGTAAAGGGCAATATCTTATGGGGAATCCTGGCAACCTGGATTCTTGGCATGATCTGCCAGGCGGTCGGCTTATATCAGCCGAATCCGGAACTTGGCATGTACAGCGTATTCCCGGATTTATCCTCCGGTTTCGGTATCAAGAGCATGGCTCCGACGTTCTTCAAACTGGACTTCTCAAGAGTATTTTCCCTTGACTTCCTGGTAGTTATGTTCGCGTTCTTATTCGTCGATATGTTTGATACGCTGGGAACGTTAATCGGTGTAGCTTCCAAGGCCGATATGCTTGATAAAGACGGAAAGCTTCCGCATATCAAGGGCGCTTTGATGGCAGACGCTGTTGGTACATCCGTAGGCGCATTATTCGGTACTTCCACCACCACAACCTTCGTAGAGAGCGCTTCCGGCGTTTCCGAAGGCGGCAGAACAGGTTTAACGGCAGTAGTAGCAGCCATTTTATTCGGCTTATCCTTATTCCTGTCCCCGATCTTCTTAGCGATTCCGTCCTTTGCAACGGCACCGGCTCTCGTAGTAGTAGGATTCTTAATGCTTACTTCCATTACGAAGATCGACTTCAACGATTTTACAGAAGCAATTCCATGCTACATTGCAATCATCGCCATGCCGTTTATGTACAGCATTTCTGAAGGTATTGCCATGGGCGTTATCTCCTATGTAGTCATCAATCTGGTTACAGGTCACGCAAAGGAGAAGAAAATCAGTACGCTGATGTATGTTTTGGCGGTACTGTTTGTACTAAAATATATATTGATTTAATAATATATAGAGCAACTGAAAATAGCAACCTGAGCAAATCAGGAGAACCGGTCAGGTAGACATTGTCAAACGGGCTGGCGGCGACATCACTTTGATGGATGAAATTGTCCTGAAAAAGTCTCGTCGCTGCCAGCCTTTCTTATTTTTTAAGAACAGGAGCCGGCCGGGGCCTGATTAGCAGGAGAATAAAAGAAACAGGAGGTAGGATACCATGGGAGTTGGTAATAACATGGTCCGCGTTGACGCCATCGAGAAAGTGACCGGCGGCGCCAAATATACGGCGGATTTGGAACCAAAAGGACTTCTTGTGGCTAAGGTCGTAAGAAGCACAATTGCCAATGGTGTAGTAAAAAGCTTTGATTTGGAGGCAGCTCTGGCTGTGCCGGGAGTCGTCAAGATCGTTACGTGTTTTGACGTTCCGGATATTCAGTTCCCGACACCGGGACATCCCTGGTCTGTGGAAACCGCGCACCAGGATATTGCAGACAGAAAGCTGTTAAACACCAGAGTCCGCGTCTACGGTGACGACATCGCTGCGGTAATCGCAGAGGATGAGATCGCGGCAAGCCGTGCGGCGCGTCTGGTGAAGGTGGAGTATGAGGAGTACGAACCCATGCTTACCGTCGAGGCTGCCATGGCAGAAGGAGCCACGGTTCTTCACGAGGAGAAGCCGGGCAATATAATCGCCCATTCCAGCTTTGTAGTAGGGGAAGGAACCTATCAGGAGGCTGTGGAAGGAGAGGATGTGGTAGAGATCGATCATGTCTATGCGACGCAGAGCGTTCAGCACTGCCATATCGAGACTCCGATTTCCTTTGCCTACATGGAAAAGGGAAGGATTGTTGTAACGACTTCTACTCAGATTCCTCATATTGTACGCCGTGTCATCAGCCAGGCGCTGGGGATTCCGGCCGGTGAAATCCGCGTGATCAAGCCGTACATCGGCGGAGGATTCGGCAACAAGCAGGACGTCCTTTATGAACCGTTAAATGCGTTTCTCTGCACCCAGGTGGGCGGAAGAGGCGTCCGTATGGAGATTTCCAGGGAAGAGACGCTGGCCTGCACGAGAGTGCGTCATGCCATCAAGCTGCACGTGAAGGCGGCAGTGAGAAAGGATGGAACGCTGGTAGCGAGAAAGCTGGAGGCATACTCCAACCAGGGCGGTTACGCTTCTCACGCCCACGCCATTGTGGCAAACACATCCAATGAGTTCAAGCAGATTTACCACGACGAGAAGACGCTGGAATCCGACGCTTACACTGTCTATACGAATATTGCCACGGGCGGCGCCATGAGAGGTTACGGAATTCCGCAGGCTGCATTTGCGGCGGAGTGTATGGCCGATGATCTGGCTGTGGCCGTTCATATGGACCCGCTGGAATTCAGAATGAAAAACTGCATGCCGGAGGGCTATGTGGATCCCCATACCCACGTTGCATGTAATACATACGGCTTAAAGGAATGTATGGAAAAAGGCCGGAGCTATATTCATTGGGATGAAAAACGGAAAGAGTATGAGAACCAGACCGGTCCTGTCAGAAAAGGAATCGGAATGGCGATCTTCTGCTATAAGACAGGCGTTTACCCGATCTCTCTGGAAACCGCTTCCTGCCGTATGGTTTTAAATCAGGATGGCTCCATGCAGCTGCAGATGGGCGCTACGGAGATCGGACAGGGCGCGGATACCGTATTTACCCAGATGGCCGCGGAGACCACCGGTATTACGGAGGACAAAGTTCATATTCTCTCCACGCAGGATACCGATATTACACCGTTTGATACGGGCGCTTACGCATCCCGCCAGACTTATGTCAGCGGCATGGCCGTGAAGAAGGCCGGACTCATTTTCAAGGACAGAATCCTGGATTATGCGGCATATATGCTGGATAAAGAGAAAGACACCATGGATATCCAGAATAACGTGGTAGTCGATAAGGAGAGCAGGGAGAAGCTTCTCGATATGGCGGAGCTTGCGACGACGGCGTTCTACAGCCTCGACCGCTCGATCCACATCACCGCGGAGGCGACCAGCCACTGCAAGGATAATACCTTTGCAACGGGCGCCTGCTTCGCAGAGGTGGAAGTGGATATGCCTCTCGGCAAGGTGAAGGTGACCAACATTGTCAATGTTCACGACAGCGGCAAGCTGATCAACCCGAAGCTGGCTGAGGCACAGGTTCACGGCGGCATGAGCATGGGACTTGGATACGCGCTCAGCGAAGAACTCCTCTTTGATAAGAGCGGCAGGCCGCTAAATGACAACCTGCTGGATTACAAACTGCCTACCTCCATGGACACGCCGGATCTCCACGTGCAATTTGTGGAACTGGACGATCCGACGGGTCCATTTGGAAATAAAGCGTTAGGTGAGCCGCCGGCTATTCCGGTCGCACCGGCCATCCGGAACGCAGTGTTAAACGCAACTGGTGTAGCGGTAGATTCCCTGCCTCTTGACCCGCAGAAGCTTGTGGCTCATTTTAAGGCAGCGGAACTGATTTAGAAGGGACGGTGATATTCCATGTATGATATTGAAAAATTATACCAGGCAAAAGATATAGGGGATGCGATCCGTGCCTTAAAGGAAGACCCCGAGGCCGTCGTCATTTCCGGCGGCAGCGACGTGCTCATTAAGGTCAGGGAAGGCAAGCTTGCCGGATGCTCCCTGGTCAGCATTCACGGAATCAAAGAACTGGAAGGTGTGAGACTGGAAGAGGACGGCACCATCGTCATCGGTCCGGCGACCACATTTTCCCATGTAACCAATAACAGGATTATTCAGAAATATATCCCGATTTTAGGGGATGCCGTGGACCAGGCAGGCGGACCGCAGCTGCGCAACATCGGTACGGTGGGCGGCAATGTCTGTAACGGTGTGACCAGTGCGGACAGCGCGTCATCCTTCTGCTGCCTCGACGCGGTCTTAGTCGTCGAAGGACCGGAGGGAGTGCGGGAGATTCCGATCCACGAGTGGTATACCGGCCCTGGAAAGACGGTAAGACAGCACGACGAGATACTGACTGCCATCCGGATCCGCAAGGAGTCCTACGAGGGCTTTGGCGGCCATTACATCAAGTACGGCAAGAGAAACGCCATGGAGATCGCTACCATGGGCTGCGCGGTCACAGTAAAGCTGACCGAAGATAAGAAGCACATCGAAGAAATGCACATCGGCTACGGCGTCGCCGCTCCGACCCCGATCCGCTGCTTTAAGGCAGAGGAAAAGGTGAAAGGCATGGAAATCGGAAACGAGCTGTTTGAGACGCTGGGCAAGAGCGTTCTGGAGGAAGTTAATCCGCGTACCAGCTGGAGAGCTTCCAAGGAATTCCGTTTACAGCTCATCGAAGAGATGGCAAAACGTGCCCTGAAACAGGCGATTATAAATGCAGGGGGTGAATGCGATGCTTAAGATTGTTCATATGATTGTTAACGACAAAGAGGTCGAGGTGGCGGTAGACGACAGGGAATCTTTACTGGAGACGCTGAGGGACCGTCTGGGCCTTACCAGCGTGAAGAAAGGCTGTGAGGTCGGAGAGTGCGGCGCCTGTACCGTCTTGGTGGACGGCGAGGCCATCGACAGCTGTATCTACTTAACCATGTGGGCGGAAGGACGCCGGATCATGACGGTAGAGGGCTTAAAAGGTCCTAACGGCGAGCTGAGCACGATCCAGAAGGCATTTGTGGAAGAAGCGGCCGTGCAGTGCGGCTTCTGTACGCCGGGTCTGATCATGACCGCGGTGGAGATTGTGGGAACCGGAAAACGGTACAACCGTGAGGAATTGAGAAAGATGATATCCGGCCATCTCTGCCGGTGTACGGGATATGAAAATATCTTAAACGCCATGGAGAGAATCGTGGAAGAGACTTATAAGGTGGTTGGCAAAGAGGATTAAAGGGAGAAGCGTGTTACTGTTTTCATAGAGCTTCATTATGTTTTGGATTGTTTCGAAGAGAGAAAAAGCCGGAGCGGCGACATTTGGGAGAGTGTCGCCGCTCCGGCTTTTTGGGTGCGGTGAGGTGCGGTGAGGTGTGGGGCGGAGAAGGGGAAGATTGGATTGTTGGGGGATATTTAGATCTGTTTCGGAAAAATGATGCGGAAGCAGACTGTCAGACGCGGCATTTCTATGGTATGATAGATGAAACTTAAGTGACACATTTAAGAAAACGAGGACAGAGCGCATGGAAGACGGGCTGAGAACCGTGATGAAAGAATACATCGATCAGGTAGACGACGTTTGCCTTCGTTTGCTGGATGGTCTCTGCCTGAAATCCAAAGCGGATTTTCTGTGCAGCAGAAAGCTGTGCTGGGGCATCGAGTATGAGACCAATGGAACGAAGTATCTGCTTCATGGGGCCGGATGCCGGGCCTGTGACGGGGAACGGTATCTGGACTGGAATTTTGGCTATGGAAGCAGATGGTGTGGAATAGACCCGTGGCTTCTCGCCAGGACGCTGGAATATAACCGGGATCCGCATACAGAATACTACGACGGAAACCGAGTGAAAGCGGAATGTGAACAGGCGGTATCGCTTGGCGAAATGTATCAGAAGCACAATCTCTATTACAACACAATTCCTGCCAGCGAAACCTTTGAACCACAGTTTCCCAAAGAATTTGATACTCTGATCGTGGAACATTTTGAGGACCGGTGGGTGATCCCGAGGAACCGGATGGTTGAGCGCTTCTTGAGAAAGAGCAGAAGGGTGTACAAGGAAATCGGCAGCAGCCTGAATAAATATACACTGAGATTCATGCTGGACGGGAAAGAGACCGGTACATTTTTGTACGATGATATCTGTTATCCGGAACGTGCGGTGACGATTATGAGAGAAATTCTGATCAACTTCGGGAGCGATACAGACAAATCACAGAGAATGGAGAACAGATGAAATATTTAATATACGGAGCAGGAACGATTGGAATAACCTATGGATGGCTGCTGTCTCAGAATCACGAGATCGACCTGCTGGTGAAGCCGGAGCACTATGAAGAACTGTCTGGAGGAGTGGTTTTATCCGTTAAGGACTTGAGGAAGAAGGCCTCCTCTTACGAGAACGTGACTTTTTATCCCAGCTGTGTGACGGAAGTGACAGACCATTACGACGGGATCCTGGTAACTGTTAACCGGTGTCAGCTGGCGGGCGTTCTGCCCCGGCTTTCAGAGCTGGCTGAACATACAAAATATTTTGCATTTATGCAGAATAACTGGAATATTCAGGCGGAGATCGAGGCGTACTTATCGGCGGATCAGTATCTGATTGCGTTCCCTTCCAGCACGGGAGGCGGCCGCGATGAAGCCGGCTTAAAGGTCATCCTCTTCGATGAGGCAGTAAGGCTGGGCGGAAAATGCCGGGCCGGGCTTGGCGACATACAGACAGCGCTGAATCAGTCCGGGATTCGTACGGTGTTCGATAAAAATATCTTTGACTGGATGAAGGTCCACTATTTGCAGCAGTCTGTTACGGCGGGCGCTGTGCTGGAGTGCGGGGGTTACGGCTCATTTGCGAGTGACTATCAGGCCGTCAAAAAGGTGGTCAAGGCGTTTCGGGAGGGGATCAGTGTGTGCCGGATGCAGGGAGTCGATACGAATAAGACATTTCCGGCCGGCCTGTTCAAACTCCCGACGTTTGTGGCAGCCCATGTCATGCAGAACATGTTTTTAGAGACCAACACCAGGGAGATGGTGGAAAACCATATGAAGAAGGGGCTTCCGGAATGGGCGGCGGGCTATCAGGAGATATTAAACGCCGGAACGTGCTGCGGCCTGCCTATGACGGTATGGAGATCGTACGATGAGGCGGTGGAAAAGTACTGCCTGGAACAGACCTTGAAATGTTAAAAATGCACAAAAAACAGACGGATTTTTTATTAGTTTATACAGATTGCAGGAAATGAGACTGTCTGCTATACTAACACACAGTAAGAATTGCACCTTGATAAGTACATCTCTATATGGCTGTTTAAAACATAGCTGGGTTCACGCGGCATATTTTCTCCCAATTTATATTCGGCGGCATTACTCTTGACGATATGAAGGGACGAATCGTGAGCGTCCCTGTCCGCCAGCAGTATACCAGAAGTATAGTTGTATGAAACAATGCATATTTTTACGTAAAAAATTCAGGAGGAATTGAAATGGCAGAAACTCTATTGATGAAAAACGTAAAGTATCTTGTGACATGTGACGACAACGACAGGTTTATGACGGATATTAACATGCTGGTGACAGATGGGGTAATTACCTACATTGGAACAGAAGAAAAAACAGCTGATAAAATAATTGATGCGTCCCGGATGGTTGTCTATCCGGGACTTATTAATTCCCATCATCATTTATATCAAACCTTCACAAGAAATCTTCCACAGGTACAAAACATGGAACTCTTTCCATGGCTGAAAACTTTATATGAGATATGGAAGGGCATCGACGGCGACAGTGTCTACTACAGCTCCTTAACCGGAATGGGGGAACTGTTAAAGACTGGCTGCACGACGTGCTTAGACCATCACTACGTGTTTCCGGAGCACAGCGCCGGAGCACTTCTTGACGCGCAGTTTGCGGCGGCGGACGCTCTGGGAATCCGGATGGCGGCCACGCGGGGCAGCATGGATTTGAGTGTGAAGGACGGGGGACTGCCTCCAGACAGCGTGGTTCAGACGATCGATGAGATTTTAAGGGATTCGCAGGCGGTGGTTGAGAAGTATCATGATTCTTCCAGGTATTCCATGCACACCGTTGCGCTGGCGCCCTGTTCGCCGTTCAGCGTGACCGGCGGCCTCTTAAGAGAATCAGCGGTCCTGGCCCGCAGCCTGGGAGTCCGCCTCCATACGCACCTGGCGGAGACGAAGGACGAGGAGGCGTTCACCCTGGAGCATTACGGCATGCGTCCGCTGGCCTATATGGAGAGCCTGGGATGGATCGGAGACGATGTCTGGTATGCTCATGGAATCCATTTTAACACAGAGGAACTGGAACTTCTGGCAGCGACGGGAACCGGAGTGGCCCACTGCCCTGTCTCCAACATGAAGCTTTCCTCCGGCATTGCCAGAATCCCGGAAATGCTGCGGATGGGAGTGAAAACCGGACTGGCCGTAGACGGAAGCGCCAGCAACGACGGCTCCAATATGCTGGAGGAGATGCGGGTGGCCTATCTGCTTCACCGCCTGAATTCCAGCAGTGAGGCTCCTTCCGGTTACGATATCCTTAAGATGGCTTCGAGAGGGAGCGCATCGATTCTTGGGCGCGAGGAACTGGGACATTTAGCCGAGGGGATGGCGGCGGATTTCTTTGCCATATCCCTGGACCGCATCGAGCTGGTCGGCGGACAATACGACCCGAAATCACTGCTGTCCTGCATCGGATTCAAAGGTGCTGTGGATTACACGGTTGTGAACGGGAAGGTCGTGGTAGAGCAGGGCCGTCTCGTCAATGTGGAAGAGGAAAAGATCGTATCGAAGGCCAACGCGGCTGTGGAAAAACTTCTGAATATAAAGTGAGGATCGTGAGATGAATGAGAAAAGAAATGCTTCGGTTTTTGATTTAAATGGAATACCCAAAATGTCCCAGACACTGCCCCTGGCGCTCCAGCATGTGGTTGCCATGATCGTAGGCTGTGTGACGCCGGCCATCATCGTCGCGGGAGTGACAGGCGCCAGCCGGGAGGACCAGATTATCCTGATCCAGGCGGCGCTGCTCATATCCGCGGTTGCGACGCTGATCCAGGTGTTTCCTGTCCATAAATACTGCGGCTCCGGCCTTCCCGTCATTATGGGCGCCAGCTTTGCATACATACCCATGCTGATATCGCTGGGAAGCAGGTTTGACCTGCCCACCATTTTCGGCGCGCAGCTGGTGGGCGGCGCGGTTGCGATCCTGGTCGGTGTCTTCTATAAGAAGATCAACGCGCTGTTTCCACCCATAGTGACGGGGACTGTGGTCTTTACGATTGGTCTTTCCCTGTATCCGACGGCGGTGAATTACATGGCAGGCGGCACGGGAGCGGCGGACTTTGGAAGCCCTCTTAACTGGGCAATCGCCCTTTTTACGCTGGGCGTCGTACTTTTCTGCAATCACTTTACGAAAGGGATCACGAAAATGGCATCGATCCTGATCGGGATGGCCTGCGGCTACGTTCTGGCCCTTGTGCTGGGAAAGGTTTCCTTCGCCCCTGTAGCGGAGGCGGGATGGTTTCAGATTACGACACCGCTGCATTTTGGCATTAAATTTGAACTCACCTCGATCATATCGATGACAATCATGTGTATTGTGGGATCGGTAGAGGCAATCGGGGACTTTACCTCCACAGCGGGAGGCGGCCTGGACCGGGAGGCAACGGAGAATGAGATGTGCGGAGGGATAATCGGGAATGGAATCGCCTGCATACTGGGCGGTCTGTTTGGCGGAATCCCCACGGCGACATTCAGCCAGAATGTGGGAATTGTTATTATGACAAAGGTGGTAAACCGGTTTGTGATCGGTACGGCGGCTGTTATCATCCTTCTGGCCGGATTTATTCCGAAGTTCGCCTCGCTGCTTACGACCATCCCCTCCTGCGTGCTGGGCGGCGCGACGGTGTCCGTCTTTGCCATGATCGCCATGACAGGAATCAAGCTGATCGTGAAGGAAGAACTGACCGCCCGCACCATTTCAATCGTGGGCCTTTCCGTTGCCGTCGGTATCGGCGTGATCCAGGCTCCGGGCTGTCTGGGACTGTTCCCGGACTGGGCCAGAACCATATTTGGGGAATCGGCGGTCGTGATGTCCAGTATCATGTCGATTGCACTGAATCTGATCCTTCCGAGGGAAGAGGCGGAAGCGGAAGAGATGGTGTATGAGGCGGAGCGTGTTTAAGGAGCTTTCGTTTTGCTTGGAAAATGTGATTTTTTTCTTTGAGTAGTGTGGCATAAAAAACGCCTTTTACATAACGAATAGGACATAACGTATAAAGCCGTCTTGTATTGACAAGGCGGCTTTATACAGTTCTCATCGGCAGCAAATGTGGATTCGAGGACCTGGAGCGTTGCAGAATTCACCGAAACTTACGCCCTAGTAGTCCGTACTCCAAGTATGCCCCAATGCAATAAGCTTGTATGCGATCGATAGAGATTCCTTTACTTCTCGATATTACCGTTCAGCCTGATGATTTCCTGACGCAGGCGCTCCAGCTCATCGTCTTTCCGTTCCAGCTCATCGTCTTTCCGTTCCAGCTCATCATCTTTCCGTTCCAACGCTTCTGCAAGTCTTCTGATCTCTTCCTGCTGTTCCTCAATCATCAGTTCCACTGTGTTCTTATCATACATGGCCAGCGTCTCATTGTACATCGCAATCAACTCCTCCGGTTCCCTCTGAAATGCAGCTATTTCTTTGTATAGTTCCAGAAAAGCGGGATACGTCTCAATCACTCGTTTTATGTCTTCTGGTTCATCCGTGCTCAAAAAATACAGCCACGCATCCAGCTCTTTATCTATATTGTGAGTGATTTCCTTAAAAATGTCAAGCGCTATAAAGATATATTCCTGCAGCAGATTCAGCTCCAGTCCTGTGTCAAATTTTTGACTGGAGCGATGGATGTACTGGTCCGGAACCTTATGAAATTCAGACGAACTGTTCTCCACCAATACGATCGTATAGACCTTCTGGAGGTCGCGGTATGAAAACTTTTTCTTCTTCCTGCTCTTTTGCCGGTCATATTGACGAATGACCAGATCCGAGGAATAGCAGGCGCTTCTCTGTCCAGGAAAGCGGTATCCCACCTTCTGAATCTCCACATTGGCCAACGCACCGTTTTCCAGTTCCACAACGATATCCATGATGATTAACGACGCCTCGGCCGCCAGACGTCTGGACTGGGAAGGCAGAACCTGTTTTACCGTTACTTTCTGTCCAATAATAACCGTCAGCAGGCGGGACAATCGTTCCCCGTGAAGTACGGGATCAAATATGTGTTTAAAAAACGGGTCATATGTGATCTTTACCCCTTTTGCGCCCCTGACAATGTCAAAAATCTCCCTTTTGTAGTCTTCGGTCAGGTTTAAATACTCTTCATAGGCCGGCGACGTCTCCAGAATTCTCAGAGCCTCCTTTTCGGGCAGCACAATACCGCCCATACCGTTAGACAGATACTCTGTGTTTTTCATACGCATGATCTCCTTTTTCAGATGTGTTTGAGTGAATAGATTGGCGAAATGCCAGATAATCAGAATGAACGGAAGAGGTTCCGCTCATAAAGTGAATGTTTTTATTATAGCAGAGTAACAGGGAAAATGGAACAGAAAGATTAGAAATAATGCCCCATACAATCCGGCTGTTACAATTCACGGCACCAGGCGGCAGAGGCTCGCGGTGGGGCCGTGAATTGTAACAGCCGGCTGCCCCGATAAACAGGAGGAACAAATGGAATGCATGTGGCCTGCGTACTGCCTGCCTTATTTCCCTGCCCCGCAGGAGCTTCTCAAAATCAACTGCGGATGCAGCAGGATCGTGCCGATCGGAACGCCGTTTAGCAGGCTGTCCAGCGCGTAGTATCCGCACTTTCCCAGCTGAGGGCGGTCCTGGCGGATCGTGGTTAAGGGGGGCGCCGTGTAGGGACTCATCGGCAGATCATCGAAGCCGATGATGCTTAAGTCCTCGGGGATCTTCTTTCCCAGCTCCTGGCACTGGACCATGGCCGCGTTGGCCAGTTGGTCGTGGCTGCAGATGATGGCGGTCACGCCGCGTTCCAGAAGCCGCGGCAGATGCTTCTGAATGCATTCGGAAATGTAATAGGAGCTTCCTGACAGCTGAGGATCGGCTGGAAGGCCGTTTGCCTTAAGCGCTGCAAAGAAAGCCCGGTGGCGTACTAAAAAGACGTGGGAGCCCAGCGCCCCGCTTAAGTATCCGATCTTCTTGTGGCCCAGGCTCTTTAAATGGTTCACCGCCAGTTCCATCCCCTCGTCGTTATCCACGGCGACGCTGGCGACGGAGGGATTCCCCATGACATAGTTGTCAAACAGAACCGCGGGAGTGCGGCTCGTCTTAAAATCCGCGATCCAGGGTTCGCTTAAGGAGATACCCATGACCAGGGAGCCGATGTAATCGTTTTCCAGCATGAACACGTCGTAGGGCGTGGTCTTCTGCAGGCTTTTGGTAATGGGAATCACGTCCACGGTTAAGCCGGCCGGCTCGGCCATCTGGCGAAACCCCATAATGATGTCGTAGCCGAAGTGCCCGGGCGAGGTGTATTCCATATTATAAATAAGGACGCAGACCTTCTTGGAAACATTTCTTTTTCTGCGAAGTTTTGTGTATCCCATCTCGACTGCCGTCTCTAAAATTGTTTTTCGTAAAGTTTCGCTGATGTCGGGGGCATCACTCAGGGCTTTGGATACTGTACCCTTGGAAATCCCCAGTTTATCAGCAATATCCGCTATCGTTACCATAGTCTTCTCCAGTTCTTCCCGATAATCCAGTCAGCCATTCCGGCTGCCTTTCCAGTCCATTATATATAAAATAATAAAAAAATGCAATAAAATATACAAAATCAAAATAAAAATTTTCGACTTGTTTCGCCTGAAGGTCAAAATACAAAAACAAATAAATCGTTCTTTCGTTGAAAAAGAGAAGGATAAAGAGGAAAAAATTAGATAAAATTCCTTAAAATAGTCTTGACGTACGGAAAAAGATGGAGTATGATACAAATATACGAAACTAAACGAAACTTTTAAAGAAAGTCACTGCACCTCAGCTTGAAATAATCTCGACACACGCGGGTGACACGTATCGCATGCAGAAGACAGAAAGGATGGTCTCTGCGAACTCATAACAAGGAGGAAGATGGGAATGAAGAGAGAGTTGGGATTAACGCTCACCCTGGCGGCGGCAGCCGTGATGACCGCCGGAATGCTTGGCGGCTGTGGAAAGGCATCATCGGGACAGGGAGGAAGGGAAGAGGTCAGACTGATGGTGTGGTCGCCTTCCGAGGACCAGTCGAAGGACAGCGGCCAGTGGCTGCAGACGAGCTGTGAACAGTTTGCGAAGCTGCATCCGGAATGGGATATCACGTTCGTGTATGGAGTCGCTGACGAGGCGACGGCCGCCAACCAGGTGGCGCAGGACGCGGAGGCCAGCGCAGACGTGTTCATGTATGCCAACGACACCTTAACGATTATGACAGACGCCGGTGCATTGGTGAAGTTCGGCGGAAAGTACCGGGAAGAGATCGAATCGACAAACTCGAAGGAAGTCATCGATTCTGTGACCATGGACGGTGAGTTGTACGGTGTCCCGTTTACTACCAACACCTGGTTTATGTATTACGACAAGAGCGTATTTTCCGAGGAAGACATTAAGAACCTGGATCAGATGCTGACAAAAGGCGTGGTTTCCTTTCCATTTACCAACTCCTGGTATTTACCTTCCTTTTATATAGGAAACGGCTGCTCCCTGTTCGGGGACGGAACCGATGAGTCACAGGGGGTCGATTTCGGCGGAGAGAAGGCACTGGAGGTCACCAACTACTTAGTTGATTTAATCGCCAATCCGAATTTCCGGGTGGACGCGGATGGATCGGGAATGGCCGGTCTCCGGGACGGAAGTATACAGGCCATCTTCTCCGGCTCCTGGGATATGGCGTCGGTGAAAGAGATCCTCGGGGACAACATGGGTGTGTCGGCCCTCCCTGCCTATACGTTAAACGGCGAAGAGCGGCAGATGACGGCGTATGCCGGTTCCAAGGCGATCGGAGTGAATCCGGAGTCGTCCAATATGGTCCCTGCGGTTCAGCTTGCTGTGTACTTAGGCTCTGCGGAGGCACAGAAGCTTCACTATGAACTGAGAAATGTGGTTCCGTGTAACTTAGAGCTGATGGAAGAACCGGACATTGCCAGCGACGCGCTGGTGGCGGCACAGAATGACACCTTCAACCGTACGTCAATCCTTCAGCCGTTCGTTGCGGCCATGAATAACTGCTGGGTTCCGGTGGAGAACATGGGCAAGGGAATCCGGAATGGGAACGTAACCCACGAGAATGCAGGGGAACAGACGGAAGCCATGAATGCTGCGATGAACAGCAATGGAATTTAGGGGGATGAATCTATGGGAAAGTTAACGGGTAAATTAGAATTTGCAGCAGCCTGGTCCTTCCGGGAGGCGCTTAAAAACGGCGGCGCAGAGACGAAGCTGTCCATGGTTTTGATGGGACTCGGAAATATTGTACATAAACAGGTCGCCAAAGGCCTGATCTACATGGCAATCGAAGCGGCTTACGTGGTATTTATGATTATGACCGGCTTTCACTGCATCTCCATGCTGGGAAGTCTCGGCACCGTGGGGCAGCAGGTGGTCTGGGACGAGGTGAACCAGGTCTACTTATATACGAAGGGAGACCAGTCTGTGCTGATCCTGCTGTATGGAGTGGCGGTGCTGTTTCTGACCGTACTTATGGCGGCCGCATGGTACGGCGCAGTGAAGAGCGCCTATAAGGCGGAATGCCTCGATAAGGCGGGAAAGCATGTGAACAATTTCGCGGAAGATTTAAAGAGTCTGCTCCACGAAAATTTATACCGCCTCTTCATGACGCCGCCACTGACCTTTATCTTCGGGTTTACCGTGCTGCCGCTGATCTTCATGATCTGTATGGCGTTTACCAATTACAGCAAAATCGACAACCATCTGGTTCTGTTTGACTGGGTCGGCCTCGATAATTTCCGGGCGCTGTTTGATTCCGGCAGTATCCTGGGAAGTACCTTCTGGTCAGTCCTGTCATGGACTCTGGTGTGGGCGTTTTTTGCCACCTTCACCAACTATATCTTCGGTATGATCCTCGCGATCGCCATCAACCGGAAGGAGACGAAGGCCAAAGGCTTCTGGCGGTTCTGTTTCGTCCTTTCCTGCGCGGTTCCCATGTTCGTATCGCTGCTGATTATGAGAACGATGCTGCAGCCCAACGGCGCCGTTAATGTGCTCCTGAGAAATATCGGGCTGATCGGAGCCGATGCCAGCCTGCCGTTCTTTACCAATCCAACCTGGGCCCGCGTAACCATTATCGTCATCAATATCTGGGTCGGAGTTCCCTACACGCTGCTTCAGCTGACCGGCGTCCTTCAGAGCATCCCGGCCGACGTATACGAGGCAGCCAGAGTGGACGGCGCCAATGCCTTCCAGACCTTCTTTAAGATCACGCTTCCGTATATGCTTTACATTACCACACCGTACCTGATTGCCACCTTTACCGGTAATGTCAATAACTTCAATGTCATCTACTTATTATCCAGCGGCGATCCGGTGACGGATTTAGCCTCTACGGCGGGCAAGACGGACCTTCTCGTCACCTGGCTCTATAAGCTGACGATTGATAAACAGTATTACAACATCGGTGCAGTCATTGGTATCCTGACGTTTATCATTCTGGCCGTGGGAGCGCTGCTGACGTACCGCAACAGCAAATCCTATAAAGATGAGGAGGCATTCTAATATGAAGAAAATGAGATCGGCAAAACAGGTTAAGACGGTAAATAATATCCTGGTTCACACGGCTCTTGCCATTCTGGCGGCAGTCTGGGTGTTTCCCATCATCTGGGTGGTGCTCACCAGCTTCCGTGCGGAAAAGGGCTCCTATGTGTCAACCTTCTTTCCGAAGGCGTATACGCTGGCAAACTATACCAGGCTTTTCACGGATACGACGATTTTAAACTTCCCGCGTATGTTCGCCAATACGCTGTTCATCGCGGTGTGTTCCTGCATTCTGTCCACGTTCTATGTGCTGGCGGTATCCTACTGTCTCTCCCGGCTTAAGTTCCGTATGAGAAAGCCGTACATGAACATGGCGATGATTCTGGGCCTGTTTCCAGGCTTTATGTCCATGGTGGCGGTGTATTTTATCCTGAAGGCTCTTGGACTGACGGAAGGCAATCTGATCCGCCTGGCGCTCATACTCTGTTACTCTGGAGGCGCGGGACTGACATTTCAGATTGCCAAGGGCTTCTTTGACACGGTTCCGCGTGCCATTGACGAGGCGGCTTTAATCGACGGATGCAACCGCTGGCAGATATTTTCAAAGATTACACTGCCATTAAGCAAACCGATTATCATCTACACGGTGCTGACCTCCTTTATCTCGCCGTGGGTGGATTTTATCTTTGCAAAGGTAATCTGCCGCGCCAATTCGGACCAGTATACGATAGCGATCGGTTTATGGAGAATGCTGGAAAAAGAATATATTGACAACTGGTACACCAGCTTTGCGGCCAGCGCGGTGCTGATATCCATACCGATTGCGATCCTGTTTCTGTGTATGCAGAAGTATTATGTGAATGGCATGTCCGGTGCAGTGAAAGGGTAACGCAGCATCAGGAAGGCTGAGGAATGACTATGACGACGAAGAAAATGACAGCAAGAGAGCTGAAACGCTTCTATGCGGACAGCACATTTAAGAAAAATTACATCTATGACGGCCATGATCTGGGCGCTGCCTGCGGCAGTGACGGGACTGTGTTTAAGCTGTGGAGTCCGGTCGCGGACCGGGTGGAGCTCCATCTCTACCCGGATGGGGGCGAAAGCGGCTGTATTCGCTCCGTCTCCATGGAACGGGGAGAGAAAAGCGTATGGATGTACCGGACGGAGGAATGTCTTCACGGTACGTATTACGATTACGATGTGAGCATTGGCCATGAGACGCGCCGGACCGCGGACCCGTATGCAAGAGCCTGCGGAATCAACAGCAGGCGCAGTATGGCGGTAGAGCTTGGAAGGACGGACCCGGAAATGTGGGAATCGGACCGGACCCCGAAACGGCAGCAGGAGGACATTATCTACGAGCTTCATGTGAAGGAGTTTTCCTGGGACGGGAGCGCGGGATTTCCGGAGGAGTTAAGGGGAACGTACCGCGCGTTTACAGTGGAGGATACCACCCTGTTCGGGGATGGCGTCCACCCAACCGGAATCCGGTATTTAAAGGAGCTGGGCGTGACCCATATACAGCTGATGCCGGTCTATGATTTCGGCTCCGTCGATGAGGCCGGAGACCGGGACCAGTTTAACTGGGGCTATGATCCGGTCTGCTACAATGTGCCGGAAGGCTCCTATTCCACCGATCCGGCCCACGGGGAGGTGCGGATAAAGGAACTGAAGGAGCTGGTGCAGACGCTGCACCGGAACGGTTTTCGAGTCATCATGGACGTGGTTTATAACCACACCTACTCGGCGGACTCTTCCTTCCAGAGGGTTGTGCCCTGGTATTACTACCGCCAGGAGGAAGACGGAACGCTCTCCGACGGCTCCGGATGCGGCAATGATTTTGCCGCCGAGCGGGAGATGGCTGCGTCATTTATCCTGGACTCGGTCCTTTACTGGACAGAGGAATACCATATGGACGGCTTTCGGTTTGATTTAATGGGGCTGCTCCCGACGGAGCTGATGAACCGGATCCAGGAAGAGCTGGATAAGCGGTACGGCATGGGTGAGAAGCTGATCTACGGGGAGCCGTGGGCTGCGAACGAGACGCCCATGGAACCCGGCTTTCATCAGGCCCTTAAAGAAAATGAAAAGAGACTGAATCCCCGCATCGCCATGTTCTGCGACAACACGAGGGATGCGGTCAAGGGCCACGTGTTCGAAGCCATGGAACCCGGTTTTGTAAATGGCGGGGAAGGACTGGAGCGGGAGATCATGCACGCGGCTTCAGCCTGGTGCGACAGGGGAGGGGCATTCCGCGCTGGTTCGCCGGAACGGGTCTTAAGCTACGTTTCGGCCCACGATAACCTGACTCTCTGGGATAAACTGATTATTTCCATGAGCCGCTGTGACAGGAATGACTTCTATGAAAGACCGGAGGAGGTCATGCGGGCGTATAAGCTGGCGGTTTCTGTGTATTTTACATGCCAGGGACGCTTATTCTTCCTTTCGGGCGAAGAGTTTGCGCGGACAAAGGAGGGAGATGACAACAGCTTTGAAGCTCCCATTTCCTTGAACCGCCTGGACTATAAACGGGCGTATGAATTCGAAGAGCTGGTTCATTTTTATAAAGATCTGATTGCGCTGAGAAAATGCCTTCCGGGCCTCTGTGATAAATCGGAGGAAGCCGGAAAACGCATTTTTAAGAAGAATGCAAACCGAAAGGGCGTCGTAAACTTCCAGGTGGATAACCGATACAGGGGAGAGGGGCTCTGTGACACGCTCTTTATCGCCTACAACAGCCGCCGCCATCCAGTGAAGGTGACACTTCCGGAAGGGGAGTGGGAAGCATTTTTAAAGGATGGAGACAGCGGGATGTGGAGACGGCCGCAGAGAGAGACGTATTCGGGCCTTCTGATTCTGCCGCCGGTTTCCGCGGTTATCATGGGACGGAAAACAGAGATAAAGCAGGAGGCAGCGCGATGAAGTTTGTATATGGAAAACAGGATTTTAAAACACTGGAGCGCGGCCAGGAGAACTGTTATCTGCTGACCAACGGGCTCGGCGGCTTTTCATCGGAAACCGTGATCGGCTCAGCCGCCCGCAACGACCACGCGTTTTTTATGGCCTGCACGAAGGCATCGAATCACAGGTATCATATGATTCACAGGCTGCGTGAGAGGCTGGTTACGGCAGAGGACACGGTATATCTCTCCAGCCAGGAGTTTGCAGACGGAAAGGAACCGGAAGACGGATACCTCCGCCTGTCCTCCTTTCAGTTCGAGGATTGCCCCGTGTGGATGTACCACACGGCCGGAGTCGAAGTTAGAAAGACAGCAGCCATGAAACAGGGGGAGAATACAATTGCCGTCCGGTATGAGATTCAGAATCACAGGAGAGAGGCGTGTACTCTTGAGGTAGTTCCTTTCCTGCAGTTTGTAAAGAAGGGGGACGATCTGGACATGGATCAGGCGTTTTCCTGTTCTGACGGCCGGGTCAGTTCGGCGGGATTAGATCTCTATTTTTCTACAGACGGCATTGTGACTGGTTTCGAACCGGTTTATGAGACGTACTACTACGCTTATGACGCCTGTGACGGACGGAGGGAGACCGGGAAGGCTCTGGCCAACCATGGGGTCAGCTTAACGGCTGGCGCCGGAGTGTGTTCCAGTCTGGAAATCGTATACTCTCTGGATCCGGTGACGGAAACGGCGGAGGCCATACTGGAAGACGCGGTCCGATATCGCCGGGAGCTGGAGAGACAGGCCGGTTTTCAGTCTGAGGCAGCTTCCATGCTGGCTAAGAGCGCGGCACAGTTTATCGCCCGCCGGGAATCCACAGGGGGAGATACGATTCTGGCCGGATATCCTTTTTTCGAGGACTGGGGCCGGGATACGATGATCGCGCTGGGCGGATGCGCTCTGGCGACGGGGCGGTTTGAGACGGTAAAGAGCATTTTAAGGACATTTTTGAAGGCGGAGAAGAACGGGCTGATGCCGAATCTCTTCCCCGAAGGCGGCAGCGAGCCCATGTACAACACGGTGGATGCGGCGCTTCTTTTTATCAACAGCGTTTATCTGTATTATGAGAGGACAAATGACATATCCTTTGTAAGAGAGTGCTATCCGGTCATGGAGCATATTGTGAAGCGGTACGAGGAAGGGACGGAGTTCGGTATTCACATGGATGAAGACGGGCTGATTGCAGCGGGAAAGGGTTTCGACCAGGTAACCTGGATGGATGTGCGGATCGGCGACATACTTCCCACACCACGCCACGGGAAACCGGTGGAGATTAACGCTTACTGGTATAACGCGCTGCGGATTATGGAGAGATTGGGCGGGACCGCCTCTGCCGCTCACTACGGCCGTCTGGCGGAGCTTGTAAAACAGTCTTTTAATGAAAAATTCTGGCTGGAGGAAAAACACTGCTTAAAAGATGTGATCTCCGGGAGGGAAGACGGCGGCAGAGCGGATGCTGACAATCAAATCCGCTGTAACCAGATCTGGGCGGTCTCCATGGCTTTTTCCATGCTTTCACCGGAAAAAGAGAAACAGGTGGTGGAAACTGTGGCGGAAAAGTTGTATACTCCTTATGGACTGAGAACTCTCTCTGAGGATGAGAAGGAGTTCAGACCATTTTACGGAGGCAGCCAGCTTGACAGGGATTTGGCGTATCATCAGGGTACGGTCTGGGTGTTTCCGCTGGGTGGATATTACCTCGCATATCTGAAGGTACATGGATACAGCAGGGAGGCGAAGGCGGAAGTATGCCGCCAGCTGGAGGTTTTGGAAGGCGCCATGCGGGAAGGATGCGCCGGGCAGCTTCCTGAGATTTATGACGGGAAAAATCCCGTTTCTTCGAAGGGCTGTTTTGCCCAGGCGTGGAGTGTGGGAGAAATCCTCCGTGTATATGAAGCTTTGGAAAAAGTATAAGTAAAGGAGAATCGAAGATGATGGAACAGGAATTAAATAAAGTTCTGGGCGAAAGATTTGGAAAAACTCTTGAGGAGGCCTGTATGGAGGAAATCTACCATGCGCTTCTTACCATCGTAAAGGGCAGGATGAAGGATCTCAAAAAGAATACGGGCAGCAGGAAGCTCTATTATATTTCAGCGGAATTTTTAATTGGAAAGCTGCTTTCCAACAACTTGATCAACCTCGGCCTGTTTGATGAGACGGCGGAAGTCTTAAAGAAGCACGGAATCGATATTGCGGATATCGAAGAGGCGGAGACAGAGCCATCGCTGGGAAATGGCGGCCTCGGAAGGCTGGCGGCCTGCTTCCTCGACTCGATTGCGACGCTTGAGCTGCCGGGCGACGGCGTGGGCTTAAATTACCATGACGGCCTCTTTAAACAGACCTTTGCAGACCATAAGCAGAGGGAAGAGAAGAACCCGTGGATGACCGGGGACGACTGGCTGACAAGGACGGACGTTCGGTTTGAAGTACCGTTTAAGGATCTTACCGTGACCTCCACCATGTATGACATTGACGTGCCAGGCTACAAAGGCGGAAAGAATTCCCTTCATTTATTCGATTTAGACTCGGTGGACGAATCCATCATCCATGACGGAATCGAGTTCGATAAAGAAGATATCCGGCGGGGCTTAACCCTCTTCCTCTATCCGGACGACAGCGACGAGAAGGGACAGCTTCTGCGCATCTACCAGCAGTATTTCATGGTGAGCAACGCGGCTCAGCTGATTTTAAAAGAGACGGAAGAGCGAGGATTTGATCTGTACCATCTCCATGAGCATGTAGTCATTCAGATCAATGATACCCATCCGACCATGGTGATTCCGGAACTGGTCCGCCTCCTGATGGCAAGAGGCTTTAACATCGACACAGCCATCGATGTGGTGAGAAAGACGTGTGCGTACACCAACCACACCATCCTTGCAGAGGCTTTGGAAAAATGGCCGGCTTCCTATTTGGAAAAGGTGGTTCCGCAGCTGATGCCGATTATCCGGGAGCTGGATAAGAGGGTGAGACGCGATTTCCACAATGAAAAGGTCTATATCATCGACGAGCAGGAACGCGTTCATATGGCTCATATCGATATCCATTACGGGCAGAGCGTCAACGGCGTTGCGGCTCTTCATACACAGATTCTCGAGGAATCAGAGCTGAAGCCGTTTTACGATATTTACCCGGAAAAATTCAATAATAAGACGAACGGCATCACATTCCGCAGATGGCTGCTGCACTGCAACCATGAGCTGGCTTCCTATATTGAGGAGCTGATCGGATCCGGCTATAAGATTCACGCGGAGGAGCTGGAAAAACTCCTTGACTTTCAGGATGACGAGGCAGTTCTGGACCGTCTCCGCCAGATCAAGCAGAATGCAAAGCTGGACTTAAAGAAGTATTTGAAGAGTACCCAGGGAGTCGAGATTGACGAAAATTCGATTTACGATATCCAGGTGAAGCGTCTCCACGAATACAAGCGCCAGCAGATGAATGCACTTTACGCCATTTATAAGTATCTGGAGATTAAGAAGGGCAATCTGCCGAAGCGTCCCATTACCATGATTTTCGGAGCGAAGGCTGCCCCGGCCTATACGATTGCCAAGGATATTATCCATTTAATTCTCTGTCTGCAGGAGCTGATCGACAGCGATCCGGAAGTGAGCCCGTACTTAAAGGTCGTGATGGTGGAGAATTACAATGTGAGCAAGGCTGCGAAGCTGATTCCGGCCTGCGACATTTCCGAGCAGATTTCCCTGGCTTCCAAGGAGGCGTCAGGAACCGGCAACATGAAGTTTATGTTAAACGGCGCGGTGACTCTGGGAACCGAGGATGGCGCCAATGTGGAGATTCATCAGCTTGTGGGCGCCGATAACATCTATATTTTCGGAAAATCCTCCGATGAGGTTATTAAGCTCTATGAAACCAGCGGTTACTGCTCCAGAAAGATTTATGAGAGCGACAGCCTCGTGGAGGAGCTGGTGGACTTTATCATCAGCAAAAAGATGATCTTAACCGGTGATCCGGTTAATTTAGGAAGACTTTATAAAGAACTGGTTTCCAAAGACTGGTTTATGACACTTCTGGATTTGAGAGAGTACATTGCGGTGAAAGAGCAGATGCTGGCGGATTACGAGGATGAGTGTTCCTGGGCCCGCAAGTCCCTGGTTAATATTGCGAAGGCCGGATACTTCTCTTCAGACAGAACCATCGAGGAGTACAATAAGGATATCTGGCACCTGTAAAACGGATGGTTTACGCTGCAAAGTGAGTGTGAACGGAAGCAATGATACGCTGGAGGAAATGGAAAGACTATGGCAGACAGAAAAGAGCAAAAATGGTGGAAAACATCGGTGATCTATCAGATCTATCCCAGAAGCTTTAAGGACAGCGACGGCGACGGAATCGGAGACTTGAACGGAATCATAGAAAAACTGGATTATCTGGAGGAACTGGGGATCGACGCCGTCTGGCTTTCACCTGTGTGTAAATCACCTCAGGACGACAACGGGTATGATATCTCGGATTATCAGGATATCGATCCGCTGTTCGGCAGCCTCCAGGACATGGAACGCCTGATTAAAGAGGCGGGAGAGCATGGGATTAAGATCATCATGGATCTGGTCTTAAACCATACATCGGATGAACACCGGTGGTTTTTAGAGGCGAAGAAGAGTAAGGATAATCCATACCATGACTACTACGTCTGGCGCGACGGTGAGGAGGGCGTTCTTCCCAATGACATGAGAGCCTGCTTCGGCGGCCCGGCATGGGAGTGGGTACCGGAACTGTCACAGTACTATTTTCATCAGTTCTCCGTCAAACAGCCGGATTTAAACTGGGAAAATGAAGCCGTACGGAGGGAAATCTACGAGATGATCCGCTGGTGGATGGACAAAGGCGTGGGCGGCTTCCGCTTAGACGTCATCGATCAGATCGCCAAGGAACCGGACTTAAAGATTACGGGCAATGGACCGCGCCTTCATGAATTTATCCGGGAATTGAGCCGGGAGACGTTCCAGAAAGGGGATTGTGTCACCGTAGGCGAGTGCTGGGGCGCCGATACGGAGCGTGCAAAGCTCTACAGTGCGCCGGATGGAAGCGAGTTCTCCATGGTGTTCCAGTTTGAGCACATCATGCTGGATTCCGTACCGGGCAGGGAGAAATGGGATCTGGCCCCCCTTCCTTTTGTAAAACTCAAGGAAGTTTTAAGCAAATGGCAGTGTGAGCTGCAGGGGAACGGCTGGAACAGCCTTTTCTGGGACAATCACGATCTGCCGCGGATCGTATCGCGGTGGGGCAATGACAAGGAGTACCGCGTGGAGTCGGCTAAGATGCTGGCCACGGTTCTCCACGGTATGCAGGGAACGCCCTATATTTACCAGGGAGAGGAACTTGGCATGACGAACACGGACTATGAGATCGGAGAGTATCGGGACATCGAGACGCTTCATATGTATGAGGAACGTCTGGAAGCCGGGTATTCCGAGGAGGAGATCATGCGGTCCATCCATGCCAAAGGGCGGGACAATGCCAGAACGCCGATGCAGTGGAACTGCGGCGAGGGAGCCGGATTTACAGATGGAACTCCCTGGATCCGGATCAATGGGAATTACGGGGAAATCAACGCGGAAAGAGAACTGGCGGATCCTCAATCGGTCTTCCATTATTATAAGAGACTGATCCATTTAAGGAAAGAGTATCCTGTCTTTGTACATGGAAGCTTTCAACTGCTTCTGGAGGACGATCCGAATATTTTTGCATACGTGAGAGAATGGGAAGGTGTCCGCCTGCTGGTACTCTGCAATTTCTTCGGCAGTGAAATCGAGTGCCCTTTAAAGGAGATGTGGGAAGGAAAAAACCGGCTCCTGTGCAATTACCAGGATGGAGAGAATGAGGAGATTTTAAGGCCGTATGAGGCCCGGATGATTCTGCTTTAAGAAAGAAACGCTTTGGCCCGGCGGCTGAACCTGTGGAGGAAAATTGCAGGGGAGGCGCCGGGCTTCCGCATAATCATAAAATACATTCTAAAACGGAGGTCTGCCCATGAGCGCCGGTTCAGTAACAGAATACACAGATAACTTAAGTGAAAATGGAAAAAAGTATGTTAGCGATTTCATCGGATTCATGCGCGAACAGTATCCGCAGATTGATTCTAAAATTTGCTTTTCAATGCCGATGTGGCTGGCGGGAGAAAAAATGAAGGACGGATATATCGCTGTCTCTGCGGCCAAAAATCATTTTTCAATCCATTTTTCAGAGGAAGGCTATGTCACCAACATAGCCAAAATGGTACCTGCCTGTAAAACCGGAAAGCAGTGTATCAATATCAAATATGGAGATGACGGGTCCTATCAGATAGTGAAGGGTTACGTTAAGGATTTTTTGCTGCGCCAGTAACGGCTCATGGGGACTGTGCCCGCCGGAGTGTTCCGGCGCACACGGTACCCATGGTTTATTTCAGGCCGTTTATGTTGTCCACGAATTCGCTGTTTCTGGCAGTCAGTTCTACCCAGGCCGGCCGAAAACCGCATTTTATTGCGTTGCGCACGGACTTTAAGTTGGACCATGCGGCACAATAAAAGGGAACTTTCCCCAAAGCGATGATTTCCAGCGCCAGTTTGCTGGTCAATGCGGCCGCGATCCCTTTTCGTCTGTAAGCGGGAAGAACGTCGATCCCGATCTGATACATGGTTTCACAGTCGGCAGAGCAGCCGGCGAGTCCGATTAGCCTGCCGTGATCGTAGGCTCCCACGCCAAGAACATCGAGCCCTCTGTTTTCGCTGGATAGGGCGTTGCTCCATTCCTCCGTATACAGATCAGAAAAATCGCCTTTATGCAGGACTCTTGTCTCGAATTCACAGGGCAGCTCCTTCAGTTGTGTCAGATCAGGCAGAAAGTATTCTGCCATAAAGCATACCTTTAAATTGTAAGCGGCCAGAGCGTCGTTTAAAGCGTTTATATTAGGCGTCTCAAAACAATGCTCAACCGGATATTTTTCTATGTAGACGCTAACAATGCCGGCCAGCCGTTCACTCACCTGAGCTACAATGTTATTGCCGTAGGATACCAGATCACATTCCAGCGGCAGAGGAAGATATTTTCTCGCGTTTCTGTGCGGTTTCGACAGTACAACCCGGTTTTCTGCCTGCAAAAAATCTTCCGCGCTGCAGCTGCAGTCGACTGCGGATTGTTCCAATGCTATTTCCAGTATTTCCTTATTCGTCATAAATAATCTCCTCAAAGTGAAGCATATCAATTGAATGAAAGTAACTTTTCCCCACATTCATAATACTGGGAGTATCGGATCGCGGGTAAAATATCATGGGAAATTCCCTCCTCTTTCAGAAAACGGGAGGCTTCCATAATTTCCTTTAGCGACAGACTCCTGTTCAGCTTTTCACGGTTTTCTATCTGTCTTTTCATCTCCAGAACCCTTATATGCAGCATCGAGCCCAATTTTACGAGCACTGCCGCCGGTATGCGGTCTTCTCTGATCCAAAGGTAGTAGGGCTTCCTGTCCTGCTCACAGGGGCTGTAGAAGCTGGCTCCGACGACCCGGTAGCCGCAGCTTTGGCATTCCAGTACCAGACTGTGGCCTTCCAGAAATGCCTTCGTGTCTTTTCCGTGGCACTGCGTGCATACCAGACTGGATAAGTCCGCATTTCGTATGCAGCAGGCGCATAAATCGCTGTCCAACCCTCTGTAGTTCTGTGTCATATAGGCGTCAATGGCGTCTTTCTGTTCCTCCAGCAGATCGGGGATGGCGTGAAGCTGGAAACTTTCGATCAAGGCATCATTTGCCCAGTAGGAAGGCGGGATTATAGAAGCGTGCTCGAAGGAACGGCAGGCGCTGCACCAGATCCACAGGCCGCCCCGTCTGGGCCTGTCGGCCCTCAGATAGATATGGCCGCCCCTGTGCCCGCAGACTGGACAGACAGCGGGGAATTCACAGGTGTCCAGCAGTGATTCCATGGAAATGTCCGAGCTATGCCACATGATATCCCTCCCTTTTTCTTTCAGACTTCATACAGCCGGACGAAGCTCTCCGGCCATAATCCTGTGAATCCATTGTACCATAGGCCAAAGATTCGTGAAAGACTTTGCCGTGCGGTTATTGTAATCCGTTCGCATTGCAATTGCCCCTTTCTTTCGTTATAATGGATGAATACAAATGGCAGGAGGAATTGACATATGATACGATGTGCAACCATAGGAACAAATTTTGTGGCGGACTGGTTTATGAAGGCGGTCCAGGCGTGTGACGGGATCACCTGCAGCCTGGTTTATTCCAGAAACAGGGAGACGGCGGAGGCGTTTTGCGGGAAACACGGAGCGGGGCGGTGGTGTACGGATTTAATGGAGGTTGCGGAAGCGGAGGATGTAGATGCGGTCTACATCGCCAGCCCTAACAGCCTTCATTACGAACAGGCGGCGCTGATGCTGTCCCATGGAAAACATGTGCTCTGCGAGAAGACCATAACCTCGAATGAGGCGGAGCTTAAGGAACTGATCCGGATTGTGGGAGAGAACCGCGCAGTTCTTATGGAAGCCATGCGTTCGGTCCATGAGGAAGGATTTTTGCGGCTGAGAGAGGTGCTTCCGATGGTGGGGACGATCCGGAGAGCCAGCTTCCAGTATGCGAAATATTCCTCGCGATACGATAAGTTTAAGGAAGGAATCGTTGAAAATGCATTCAACCCGGAGTTTTCCAACGGCGCTCTGATGGACATCGGAGTCTACTGCGTCCATCCGCTGGTACGGCTGTTTGGTATGCCGAAGAAGATTATCGCAGATTCCCTGCTTCTCTCCAACGGTGTGGAAGGAGCGGGTACTATCCTGGCCTCCTACGATGGCATGCAGGCGGAACTTCTCTATTCCAAAATCACCAACAACCGCCTTCCAAGTCAGATTCAGGGAGAAGACGGGACTCTGGTGATCGACAATATTACGAATATCTGCAGCGTGGTTTTCCATGACAGAAAAGGCAATGCGGAAACGGTTATTGAGCTTCCTCCGGAGCACAGCCTGGATGGAGAAGTAAAGGACTGGCTCCGCATGATTGCGACCGGGGAAGGAGTTCGGGAAGACAACGAATGTTCCCTGATGGAACTGCGAGTGATGGATGAGGCGAGACGCCAGGCGGGAATCGTCTTCCCGGCCGATCTCCGCAAAATTACCGGGTGTTGATTATATGAAAGCAAAGGGGGATTACCTATGTATTATTCGACGACCTGTCCGTCACCTGTGGGAGTGATAACCCTGGCCTCCGACGGAGAGAGGCTGGCTGGTCTGTGGCTGGAGGGACAGAAGTATTATGGCGGTGCGATCGCAGGCAGCATGACAGAAAATGATGATGTGCCGGTGTTCAGCGCCGCGAAACAGTGGCTGAACCGATACTTTTCAGGGGAGAAACCGTTGGCCTCGGAACTGCCCCTGGCGCCTGTGGGCAGCGAATTCCGGCAGAAGGTATGGAGGATTCTCTGCGAAATTCCGTATGGCAGCGTGATCACCTACGGTGATATCGCAAAAAGAATAGCTGTGATGTTAAACAGGCCCACCATGTCGGGGCAGGCGGTGGGCGGAGCTGTGGGACACAATCCCATTTCCATTATCATACCGTGCCACCGGGTTGTGGGCGGAAATGGAAGCCTGACCGGGTATGCAGGCGGAATTGCCACGAAGATGAAGCTGCTGGAGCTGGAAGGCGTAGATATGTCTTCCCTGTTTATTCCCGCGAGCAGCGAATCAAATGGACACGCTGGCGCGTCCATTTGACGACTGCCGCGAGGGGGAGTGCGCTCTGAGCGCGAGAAACGGTACAGGCCATGGGCAGGCCGCAGTTTCAGACTGATTCGGCCGGCTCCTGGTATTGCCGTCTCCCCCCCCTGTTTTAAGCGACTGCGTATATTTATCCCCATACAGGGTCATGAAGTGTGATTCTCATCAGACATTCACCGTCTCCCATCTTAATACTTTTCAGCAGTTCCACGTCAGCCTCACAGGCAAACGCCTGCTCAAAGAGGACCTTGCTGTACCCTGTCGTACACTGGCACCAGGTATTCGTCTCCAGCTTATCCACTTCCGCCAGCATGGGGCAGGGACAAAAATGGAACTGCAGAAAGAGTTCGCCGTCTCTGCAGGAGAGTCCGGCGGCTTTTGCTTTCTCTGAATTTGCAAACTCTTCTATGCTTGATACAGATGCCTTCAGTTCCTTTACGAGCGTAGCTTTCTCATCCATTCCATAACCGCATTGACAGTTCCTTCTTATTTTCTTTAGGGTATCAGATTCAAATCTGCTTTCCAGGCGGTGCATGGCAGACTTTACCCACTCAGAATTGCTTTCTGTATTTGTTGCCTGTTCCTTACCATAAACCACTTCATTCGCCAGATCCGCGCTGCTTTCCGCTTTGACAGATTCGTAAATGACCTTCTCTTGTATTTTTCTTATATCAAACATTGTTTTCCTCCATATTCCTGACTGGGTGTGTAATGTTAGCTGAGTAATGTTAGCAGGGTAATGTTAGCTGAGTATTGTTGGTTAAGTATCGTTCATGAAAATTCGTCCCTTGAGCGTTGCTTTCTGTTCTGGCAGCCGCTTCTGAAAAACATCTTCCCAATCATCTCACATACCTGATGGTGAACCGCATAAAAAAATGACCTCCTTTCTGCATAAAGTATTTCGTACACTTCTATTATAGAAAGAAAGCCATGGGCTTGACTTCTGAATTCTTGCTGTTATAAGCTTGTTATGAAATGGGGATGCATAAATCCATAACAACGCTGTGATTGCCGCGGTCAATGCGGCGATACAGATTCAGTCCGTAACGCCGCGCCATGTGATAACCGCTCTGCGGCAGCCAGATGTTGAAGATTCCCTGCAGCGTCTCGAAGATGTCCTTGATTTCTCCGTCGTAATGATACACAATCCATTTACCGCCTCTGATCCGCATAACGTGATCCAGACTGCAGCCCGGCTCTGTTGTCATGCAGAGATCACAGATGCACTGAGATGCGTTCGTAATCGCCGGGTCATTGAAAAAGCGTTCGATCAGAACGGTATCTTCTTTCAAAAATGTTTTGTATTGATCGAAAAACTGATACCAGTGCGTCTCAATGTCCACATAGCTTCCTATAAAACGCTCATATATCACAAATATGTCCGGAAACTCCTGAATTTCGATTCGTGCAGCGTATTCTTCCGCGATTTTGAAGCGGGCAGTCCGCTCCGGGGTAAAGGGAACAGGCATGCTATGAGCCGGTATTGACTGCTTGTACCCCGTAGGGGAGGTATGATGACGCTCTTTAAATACGGTACTGTAGTTGGAAGCACTGTATCCGTAATCCAGACCAATGTCCGTAATGGCTTTCGTTGGATTCAGTTTCAGATCCACGGCGCTCTGGTCAACCTTACAGCGTTTGATAAACGCATAAACGCTTTCGCCGGTTTCTTCCTTGAATATCCGGCTGAAATGGAATTTTGATATGTAAAAATGAGCGGCTAAGCGGTCAAGCGACAGATCCTCATCTAAATGCCCCATTATATAATCAATGCTTTGATTTACAAGATTTTTTCGGTCCATAGTTCTCCAGTTCTTTGATGCCTTTAAGATACGTTTATTGTAAAATTTTTGCCTCACGCTGTCAACACATGGGAACGGAGTGGAAGGAAATACCTGTACCAGGCCATAAACATATTGCCTGGCTGCATAAAAAACGCCCAATGACCAGTCAATAGTCATTGGGCGCTTTTCCTGCGAAAGGATGGATCTTATTTCACTTTTTGGCCTTCTCTCGGAAGGATAATATTCAGCAGAACCGCCACGATGGTAGCGACTACGACCGGTGAACGGCCGAAGATGGTGACTACCCAGCTGGGGAATGTGGAAAGTGCTGCGGTGGCCTGGGAGATACCCATGCCGAGCGCTGCGGCAAGTCCTACGATAGAAGAGTTGCGGTAAGTCATCTCTTCCGACATAACAAGCTTCATACCGGTCATGGCGATAGAAGCAAAGACTGATACGGTTGCGCCGCCCAGAACACATTGGGGAATGGTGGTGAGCAGTGCGGAGAACTTCGGAATTAAACCGGCTGCAAGGAGAATGACAGCGGTAAGACCCAGGACACAGCGGTTGACAACCTTTGTCGTCGTAACGATACCGACGTTCTGGCTGTAGGTTGCGGTGGGGAGGCCACCGAGCAGGGCGCCAAGAATATTGGTGACGCCGTAGCCCATGATGCCGCCCTGAAGTTCCTTATCGGTTGGTTCACGGTCGATAGAACCGCTGGTAGTTGCCGTAAAGTCGCCGATCGCCTGTATGGAGTTGATGGCGAACAGGATTGCAATGGCAATACAGGAAGACGGTTCAAACATGATTCCAAAATGAAGAGGCTGCGGAACCTGGAAGGCTGCCGCGGAACCGATGCTGGCGAAATCGACCATGCCAAAGAAGAGTGAGACAACATAGCCGACGATGATGCCGATCAGGATCGAAGCGAGCTTAAAGATTCCTTTGCCGAAATGGTTCAGTACAGTAACTACGACGAGTGTTAAAAATGCAATCGTCCAGTTCTGCCAGGAACCGTATGTAGGGCTGGAGGTACCTCCGGCCATGTAATTAATTGCCGTCGGATATAAGGATAAGCCGATGGTGAAGACCACGGTACCCGTAATAAGCGGCGGGAAAAACTTACGGATCTGCATGACAAAAGCACCCACAATGAAGGCGACAACGCCGCCGACGATCTGAGCGCCTAAAATAGCAGGAACGCCGTAGTCCGCTGCGATGGACTGCATGCTGGGCACGTAAGCGAAGCTGATGCCCATGATAACCGGCAGAGCGGCTCCGAGATGGAACCCGTTCTTTTTACCGATGGGGAAAAGCTGCAGTAATGTGGAAAGTGCGGATACGACAAGAGCAGCCTGGATTAAGATAACCCGGTCTGCGGTGGAAAGGTTTGCAACGTTGGATACGATGATGGCTGGAGTAACGCAGCCAACGATCATGGCTACCACGTGCTGAAGTGCTAACGGCAGTGCCTGGGAGAATTTTGGGATGCCGTCCAACTGAAATATAGAAGCGTATTCTTTACTTGGCTGTTTCATAGAGAGAGTTCCTCCTTAGGTTATTGGAAGTACTCCGGGAAACCGGATTACGGTTTCCCGGCAGAAAATTACTGATGAATGCGAGTACCGGTTTTCCCCAGGATTCCCTCTTTTGCTTTTTCAAGCAGAGTGATGAGTGCGTTGCGCCCATCTTTGGAATCTGCGAATTTCACAGCAGCCTGCACTTTCGGAAGCATGGAGCCTGGCGCAAAATGGCCTTCGTCCATATACTTTCTGGCATCGTCTGTTGTGATATCGTCCAACCATTTCTCTTCCGGTTTTCCGAAGTTGATAGCGACCTTTTCTACGGCAGTTAAGATGATTAAGAAATCAGCGTTCAGTTCTTCCGCCAGCAGTTCACTTGCAAAGTCTTTGTCAATTACGGCGCTTGCGCCTTTTAAATGGTTTCCGATTAAAGTAACCGGGATACCGCCTCCGCCGCAGGCGATGACCAGCTGTCCGGAGTCCACGAGGGAGCGGATTGCACCGATCTCAATGATTTCGGCGGGCTTTGGAGATGCAACGACACGGCGGTAGCCGCGGCCTGCGTCTTCTTTCATGATATATCCGTACTTTTCTTCCGCGATCTTAGCCTGTTCCTCTGTCATGAAATGGCCGATCGGTTTGGAAGGTGCGTTAAATGCAGGATCTTCGGCATCTACACGGATCTGTGTGATCATGGTAGTAACCGGAATATCCGTGATATTTCTGTTTAACAGCTCTTCTCTCAGCGCGTTCTGCAGGTCATAGCCGATGTAAGCCTGGCTCATGGCAACACAGACGGAGAGAGGAGTATTAGGCTGAGACGGATCTTCACGACTCAATGCGCTCATAGCGTTGTTGATCATGCCGACCTGAGGTCCATTGCCGTGTGCAACGACGACTTCGCAGCCTTCCTCGATCAGATCTACGATCGCTTTCGCGGTGATTTTAACTGCCGTCATCTGTTCTGGCAGTGTGTTGCCTAAGGCGTTGCCGCCCAGGGCAATGACAATTCTTTTCTTCTTATCCATTGAATAAACCCTCCACCGGTTTTATAAAAAATCCAAAAAAGGACGCACCTGCTACTCGCTGGCAGCGGGTGCGCCCGGATTCATATTCTTCTTATTTGAATACGCGTGGCGTGTTTCTTTCTTCCAGCTTCTTTAAGATTTCCTGTGGATTCTCAAACTTGGCAAGGAAGATCATAGCGGCGATTACGTATGGCTTGAAGCTTGCTTCTTTGTATAACGGATCGCGGTAACGATCGAATACGGAAGCTTCTACTTCACCATCTACACAGCTTACGTCGTTGATATCAGCCGGTAAGCAGTGTAAGTACAGGGCCTTGCCATCCTTTGTGGTCTTCATAAGCTCTTCTGTACAGCACCAGTCTTTGTGGTCTGCGTTCTGAGCCAGTAATTCTTTCTCCAGAGCCTTGATGCCCTCTGTATCGCCTTCGCCGTATAAGTTGGTTCTCTTTTCCATTGCTGCGAATGGAGCCCAGCTCTTCGGGTAAACGATGTCAGCGTCTTTAAATGCGTCAGCCATGTCGTGAGATACACGGAAGGAACCGCCGGACTTCTCAGCGTTCTTTCTGGCAACTTCCTCAACCTCCGGCATTACTTCGTAGCCTTCCGGATGAGCCAGAACAACTTCCATACCCATACGTGTCATCAGGCCGATTACACCCTGAGGAACGGATAATGGCTTTCCGTAGGAAGGAGAGTAAGCCCATGTCATAGCCAGTTTTTTGCCCTTTAAGTTCTCAAGGCCGCCGAACTCATGGATAATATGTAACATATCAGCCATACACTGTGTCGGATGGTCGATATCGCACTGTAAGTTTACTAAGGTTGGCTTCTGCTCTAAGATTCCGTCCTTGTGGCCCTGTGTTACAGAGTCAACAACTTCGTGCATATAAGCGTTGCCCTTGCCGATGTACATGTCATCACGGATACCGATAACATCAGCCATGAAGGAGATCATGTTGGCTGTTTCACGAACGGTCTCGCCGTGAGCAACCTGAGACTTGCCCTCGTCTAAGTCCTGAACTTCCAGGCCGAGTAAGTTACATGCGGAAGCGAAGGAGAAACGGGTACGTGTGGAGTTGTCACGGAATAAGGAGATTCCGAGGCCGCTCTCGAATACCTTTGTGGAAATGTTATTTTCTCTCATGAAACGGAGAGCGTCAGCTACGGTCCAGACAGCTTCCAGTTCTTCGTCTGTCTTTTCCCATGTTAAGAAGAAATCATTGTTGTACATTTCCTTGAAATTTAAAGCGTTTAATTTGTCGATGTAATCCTGTAAGGTTTTCATATTGGTATAAAGCCTCCTGAAATAAATGTAATGTTATTTGGTATCTATCCTGCATGCTGTCCAGCCCGTCATAGATTTGGGGAAGGAATGAGGGCCGACGGCAAGAGTGATTGTTTTTAGGGGTGGCTGCAGGTTTTAAGGAGACCTGCAGCCGGCATATATGGTTACAAAATGGCAACTGATTGGCTAAGTATTATTTCTCGCAGTAGATAGAAGGAAGTGCTGCGTAAACTGCTGCACATGTTACTAAATCCTGCTTCCATGTCTTCTCATTCGGAGCGTGAGCCTGAGCCTCTGCGCCAGGTCCGAAGCCGATACACGGAATTCCGTTGCGTCCCATAATGGAAACGCCGTTGGTGGAGAATGTCCATTTGTCTGTCAATGGACGGGCAGTTCTCATGGCAAGTGTTTCTTCTGCGCCGATACGGGCATCGCCGTATAAGTTCTTGTAGGCTTCTTCCAGAGATGCGGTTACTTTGTGATCCTCCGGAATAACCCAGGTCGGGAAGTAGCACTCGATCGGATAAGTAAGTCCTTTATAGGAAGGACGGGAATATTCATACATGGATACGGTTACGTCTCCGCCGTACTTCTTTACGCTCGGTAAGTTGCGGATTTCTTCTAAGCAGCTTTCCCAGGTCTCACCGGCTGTCATACGACGGTCTAAGGATACCGCGCAGGAATCAGCAACCGCACAGCGGCTCGGTGATGTGAAGAAGATTTCGGAAACAGTGACAGTGCCGCGGCCTAAGAAGTTTGCTTCTTTCCATTCTGCGTTGTAGCTCTCGTCTAACATCTTAACGAGACCTTTTACTTCTTTGTCATCGGCTGCGTCGTTTTCGTTTAAGGCGCGTACATCCTGAAGGATATCGGCCATCTTGTAGATCGCGTTGTCACCGCGCTCCGGAGCGGAGCCGTGACAGGAAACACCCTTTACGTCTACACGGATTTCCATACGTCCTCTCTGGCCGCGGTAGATTCCGCCGTCAGTAGGCTCTGTGGATACAACGAATTCCGGACGAACCTTGTCTTCGTTGATGATGTACTGCCAGCAGAGACCGTCACAGTCTTCTTCCTGAACAGTACCGGTTACGAGTACGGTGTATTTGTCGCTTAAAAGTCCTAAATCCTTCATGATTCTGGCTCCGTAAACGGCTGATACGATACCGCCGCACTGATCGGAAACGCCGCGGCCGCCGATTTCGGTGTCATTCTCGTAGCCTTCGTATGGATCGAAGTTCCAGTTGTTCTTGTTGCCGATACCAACAGTATCGATATGAGCGTCAAAACCGATTAAGGTTGCGCCGGTTCCCATGTAACCAAGAACGTTGCCCATATCATCAATAACAACCTTGTCAAATTCAAGCTTTCTCATCTCTTCTGCGATGCGGTCGATATGAGCTTTCTCGTCACAGCTCTCGCCTGGGAATTTTACGATGTCTCTTAAAAATCTGGTCATATCAGCTTCGTAATTTTTTGCTGCCTCTTTGATTTTTGCGTAATCCATGATTTTAATACCCTCCGTTTTATTATTTTTTATAATGTTCGATTGACTAACGTTCTTTTCCTTCCCAAACGATCGCTTTGTAGCGTTCCGGGTCGGTGTCGCCCTCCGTAGAGAAGAGGAGAACTTTCGAATCCTGATTCAGTCCTAAATGCTCTCTTAAATCCTTGTACTCATCCATGGTCATGATGCAGGCCAGAATACCGAATGGAGCTGCACCGGACTCACCGGACGTGACCTGTACGTCTCCCTTAATCGGAGCTGCCAGCATTCTCATGCCTTTTGCTGCTGCCCAGTCAGGAGCGGAGACGAAGGTGTCAACGTGGTTCTTTAAGATATCCCAGGAGATGGTGTTTGGCTCGCCGCAGGCTAAACCTGCCATGATGGTCTGCATATCGCCGTCCACGATCTGAATGCCGCCGTCGCCGGCTTTCGCACCCTTGTAGAGACAGGCTGCAACATCAGCTTCCACAACGACAACCTTTGGCGGGTTTTCCGGATAACGGTTTGCGAAGTAGCCCTGTACAGCTCCGGCAAGAGAACCAACGCCTGCCTGAACGAATACGTGAGTCGGTCTGTCGCATCCGTATTCCTCTAACTGCTCGCCGGCTTCCATCGCCATGGTTCCGTATCCCTGCATGATCCATGCCGGAATCTCTTCGTAGCCGTCCCATGCGGTATCCTGTACGACAACGCCGTGCTCTGTCTTAGAAGCGGCATCGGCTGCCATGCGTACACATTCGTCGTAGTTGACTTCCTCGATGGTAACGTCAGCGCCTTCCGCCTTGATGTTATTGAAACGGGTGATGGTGGAGCCCTTCGGCATGAAGACAACTGCCTTCTGTCCTAACCGGTTGGCCGCCCATGCAACACCTCGTCCATGGTTTCCGTCTGTGGCTGTAAAGAAGGTAGCCTGGCCGAATTCCTCGCGGAGTGCTTCGGAAGTCAGAACACTGTATGGAAGATCGGAGACGTCTTTACCTGTCTGCTGTGCTATGTACTTCGCAATCGCGAAGGAACCGCCCAAAACCTTGAAAGCGTTTAAACCGAAGCGGTAGGATTCGTCCTTCACATAAACCTGGCCGAGTCCTAAGTATTCAGCCATATGGTCGAGCTTCGCAAGCGGTGTCTTGCTGTACTGTGGGAAGCTCTCATGGAATTTCCTTGCCTTTCCGATTTCGTCCAGCGCCATGACAGGTAAATTCTTGTCGTCTGTCTTCGGCATGGTGTTAACCACCCATTCGATTGGATTCATGATGTTTGATTCTCCTTCTTATTTAATAATGAATTTAAAATGGAAATTTTATTGAAAACTTATTTGTTCTCTTTTCCGGCGTCCATGTAGCTGTAAAGCGTGAACTTGGATATACCGAAAAAGTTGGAAACCTTGTCGCCGGATTTTGTGATCAGGAATGCCCCGGCATCGTTTAAATACTGAATCGCTGTGATCTTGTCATCCTTGCTCATCAGCGCCACCGGTTTGCCGACCAGCTGTACGGACTGTTCGATGAGCGTATCTAAAAGGTCGTTGACGTTGTGCGTGATCTTTCTTGGCTGCCTGTCTTCTCCGGACATCTCCGCAGTGGAGATGAGAGAGCGGATCGAGTTGTCAACAGTGAGCAATCCTGTGATGTCATAATTTAAGGAAAAGATATAATCAATGGTACCGTCCTTTCCTCTTATATACATGGTACTGGATTTTAAAATCCTTCCGTCATCTGTCTTCGTTAAATAAGACAGCCGGTCTTTTAAGCATTCAGGATTCCGGTTCAGCGTTTCAAGAACGATTTCCGAAGGTCCGTCTCCCAGTTTTCGGTTGCTTACGTGACCGTTTTCGATATAGACGATGGAGCTCTCTATATCCTGCTTTTTTAAGTCGTGGATGACCACCTCACAGGCGTTTCCAAAATGGGATGCCACACCGTGTGCAATCTGCGTCAGTTGTTCGAGCTTTGAATCCATCTTGTAACCCCCCTTGCTTGAATTCTTATACTCCCATCATAACATAAAAAAATGAAAAATCAATACTTTTTCTAAAAATTTTTTAGGCAAACTAATTTTTTTTGTATTTTCATCTTGCATTTCTTACTTTTAGATGATACACTGTACCTATAAAGATATTTATGGTACAAACTGCATAAAAATGATGAGAAGGAAAAAGTTCTCAGGGACAATATGCAAGAACAATGCACGGGAGACGGGGAAGGTCCCATGTGCACACTGTATACTCAAAATTTTTAAGATTTTGACGAAAAATTAGGAAAAAGAGAGAAAAGGAGATGGAGACATGCTGATTATCGGTAATGGAAGAATGATCACAAGAAACCCGGAGGCTCCGTTTTTGGAAGACGGGGCAGTGGCGATGGATGGATCCACTATTATGAAAGTAGGAACGACAAAAGAGATAAAAGAGGCATATCCCGATGCAGAATATATCGACGCCAAAGGCGGCGTCATCATGCCGGCGTTTATCAACGCGCATGAGCACATCTACAGCGCATTTGCAAGAGGCTTAAGCATCAATGGCTACGATCCCCACGGTTTCCTGGAGATCCTGGACGGAATGTGGTGGACGATCGACCGCAACTTAACACTGGAGGAGACAAGGCTTTCCGCCATGGCAACCTATATCGATTCCATTAAGAATGGTATTACCACCACCTTCGATCACCATGCAAGCTTCGGCCACATACGCGATTCCCTGTTTAAAATAGAAGAAGCGGCTAAAGAGACCGGCGTTCGCTCCTGCTTATGTTATGAGATTTCAGACCGTGACGGCATGGATAAGGCCAGGGAAGCAGTAATGGAGAATGCGGCCTTTATCAAACACGCGCTGGCGGACGACAGTGATATGATCGCCGGAATGATGGGTATGCATGCGCAGTTCACTATTTCCGATGAGACCATGGAACTGGCAGCGGCCAACAAGCCGGCTGAGGTTGGATACCACATTCATGTGGCGGAGGGCATCGAAGACCTTCATGACTGCTTAAAGAAATACGGCAAACGCATCGTAGACCGTCTGATGGACTGCAATATCCTTGGTCCGAAGACACTGCTTGGCCACTGTATTTACGTAAATCCTCACGAGATGGAATTAATTAAGGAAACAGATACCATGGTCGTACATAATCCGGAGTCCAACATGGGCAACGCCTGCGGATGTCCTCCAACCATGGAGATCGTTCACAGAGGAATCCTAACCGGTCTCGGAACCGATGGATACACACACGACATGACGGAATCCTACAAGGTTGCCAATGTACTTCACAAACACCATCTCTGTGATCCAAACGCCGCCTGGGGCGAGGTTCCGCAGATGCTGTTTGAAGGAAATGCAAAAATTGCCAACCGTTACTTTAAGAAGCCTCTCGGCGTATTAAAAGAAGGCGCCGCCGCCGATGTCATCGTAACCGATTACATCCCGCTGACCCCGATGAACGCAGGCAACGTAAACAGCCATATTCTTTTCGGCATGACCGGCAGAAGCGTGACAACGACAGTCGGAAACGGAAAAGTCCTGATGAAAGACAGAATTCTTACGAATATTGATGAAGAGAAGGTCATGGCTGACTGCAGGCAGGCGGCGAAGGAACTGGCGGACCGAATCAATAGTAGATAGGGAAATTTTGATGAGGGAGTTGGGGATTGGCTGGCGGTTACGTCCTTTCTGCGGGAGACGAAATTTTATATAAATCTAAAGCATGATTTAATAAAATTTGTTCCCGCAGAAAGGACTGTGTACGGGCAGGCTGGAGACTCTCCTCGCAAAAGTTGCTGGTGGGCAGGTAGAAGATTCCAGAGAGAAAGTCTTTTGTTTGATGTAAAATGAAGGCAGTAAAGATAAATAAGAAGCAATCACAATAAAGCAGAAAGAAAATATTAGAAAATTCACAGCGAGGTGTTTTCTTTTTTCAGCGGCATCCAGGGATGCAGCGGGTTTTGGAGGGAAACAAATTTTATTAAATCATGCTTTAGATTTATATAAAATTTCGTCTTCCCTCCAAAACCCGCGGACCCGGCAGCCAACAAATTCAAAAAAAGATAAATCACCCGCAAATCAGGAGGTTAATGATGGGAGACAGAATGACACCAATGCCATTTCCGCAGTTAGTGGAGTGGGTAATGAAGGAACATGACGATAAGGGGGCTGTGTTTGGGGTTTACAGACCTTATCAGGCGAAGGCGGAGAATGACAGGAAAATCTTTGGAAGGACTCTGGAGACTCCGGTTGGTCCGGCGGCGGGCCCTCATACCCAGCTGACCCAGAATATTGCAGCAGCTTACTATGCGGGAAGCCGGTTCTTTGAGCTTAAGACGGTTCAGATCATCGATGGCGAGGATCTTCCGGTGAGTAAGCCCTGTATCAAGGCTGATGATGAGTGCTATAACTGTGAGTGGTCAACGGAGCTTTACGTTCCGCAGGCACAGGAAGAGTACATAAAGGCATGGTTTTTACTGAGCGTTATGGCGAAAGAATATGGACTCGGCGCCATGGACGGATTCCAGTTCAATATGAGCGTGGGATACGATCTGGAGGGAATCAAGTCTCCGAAGATTGATTTGTTTATCGAATCCATGAAGGACGCAAAGGATACGGAGACCTATAAGAACTGCAGGGAGTATCTGCTGGAGAATGTCTCCATGTTTAAGCATGTGACGAAGGAGGATATTGAAGGAATTTCTTCTAATATCTGTAATTCCGTTACACTCTCCACGCTGCATGGATGCCCGCCTCAGGAGATCGAGCGGATCGCTACGTATTTGATCGAGGTGAAGGGACTTCATACCTTTATCAAGTGCAATCCGACACTTCTGGGATATGAATTTGCAAGAAAGACCATGGATGAGATGGGATACGATTACGTCGCTTTTGGCGATTTCCATTTCCTCGATGATTTACAGTATAAAGACGCGATTCCGATGCTTCAGAGGCTTAAAAAGCTGGCCGGAGAGAAGAATCTGGAGTTTGGCGTGAAGATCACCAATACGTTCCCGGTTGATGTGAAGCAGAATGAACTTCCAAGCGAAGAGATGTACATGTCAGGAAAATCGTTGTATCCGCTGTCTATTTCACTGGCTGCGAAGCTGGCGAAGGAATTTGACGGACAGTTAAGAATCTCTTACTCGGGCGGTGCAGATTACCATAATATCAAGAGCATTGTAGATGCGGGAATCTGGCCGGTAACGGTGGCTACCACCCTGTTAAAGCCGGGCGGATATCAGAGACTGGATCAGATGGCGAGTGAACTGGAATGTGGAAGCGTGGAGTTTGCCGGAGTGAACGCAGAGAAGGCCGCGAAGCTGGCGGAAGCTGCGATTACGGACGAACACCATGTAAAGGCGGTAAAGCCGCTTCCATCCAGAAAGATGAACAAACCGGTTCCGCTTACAGACTGCTATGTGGCGCCGTGTAAGGAAGGATGTCCGATCCACCAGGATGTGACCACGTATTTACAGCTTTCCGGAGCAGGCAGGTATGAGGAAGCCATGAAGGTGATCGCAGAGAAGAATCCGCTTCCATTTATTACGGGTACTATCTGTGCACATAACTGTATGAGCAAATGTAACCGTAACTTCTATGAGGATCCGGTCAACATCCGCGGTGTCAAGCTGGTGTGTGCGGAAGGCGGCTACGACGCTCTGATGAAGGAAATTAAGGCCGGGGAGTTAAAAGGAAAGAAGACTGCTGTTGTAGGCGGCGGTCCGGCTGGTCTGGCGGCTGCTTATTTCCTGACAAAGAACGGCTGTCCGGCGACGATCTATGAGGCGGGCGACAGCCTTGGCGGCGTAGTAAAGCACGTGATTCCGGGATTCCGTATTTCGGATGAAGCGATTGCAAAGGATGTGGCTCTGGCTACGGCTTACGGCGCAGAGGTGAAGCTGAACACGAGAGTAGAGAGTCTGGAAGACTTAAAGAAGGCCGGATATGACTACATCATTCTGGCAACTGGCGCTTCAAAGCCGGGAGTTTTAAAACTGGAAGCAGGAGATGCTATGAACGCACTCGATTTCCTGGCACAGTTTAAGGCCACCGACGGAAATGTAAATATCGGCAAAAATGTCGTTGTCATCGGCGGCGGAAATACCGCGATGGATACGGCCAGAGCTGTAAAGAAAACAAAAGGGGTGGAACACTCCTATCTGGTATACAGAAGAACGAAACGCTTCATGCCGGCCGACGAGGAAGAACTCGTAATGGCAGTGGAAGACGGCGTGGAGTTCAAAGAACTCTTATCTCCTGTGAAGCTGGAAGATGGAAAGCTGATCTGCAATGTGATGAAGCTGTCTGATTACGATGCTTCCGGCAGAAGAGGCGTGTCCGAGACAGGTGAGACGGTGGAAATCCCGGCGGATACCGTGATTGCAGCTGTCGGCGAGCAGGTTCCGACCGATTTCTTAAAGGCCAACGGAATCAATGTGAACGACAGAGGAAGAGCCATGGTAAACGAGGAGACACTGGAGACCAGCGTATCCGGCGTTTATGCAATCGGTGACGGTTTATACGGACCAAAGACAGTTGTAGAAGCTATGCGTGACGCCAGAATGGCTGCGGAGGCAATCCTCGGTGCAAAGGCGGCAAGAGACTTTGATGATACGGTGGAGGATCTGGGAAAACTCTACGACAGACGCGGAGTGCTGGCTGAAACGAAGGAATATAAGGAAGACAGCACACGCTGCCTCGGCTGCTCCAATATCTGCGAGAACTGTGCAGAGGTATGTCCGAACCGTGCCAACATCGCGATCCGTGTACCTGGAATGGCGAAACACCAGATTATCCATGTGGATTATATGTGTAATGAGTGCGGTAACTGTAAGAGCTTCTGTCCATACGACAGCGCTCCGTACTTAGATAAATTTACCCTGTTTGCCAATGAAGCGGACATGGAAAACAGTAAGAATCAGGGCTTTGTCGTCCTCGATCGGGCTGCGGTTTCCTGTAAGGTGCGCTATCTTGGAAACATGTATACCTGGAATGCCGCGGACAGCGACAGCGTAATTCCGGAAGGCTTGCGCAAAGTAATGGAAACTGTCTGCAAAGATTATGATTACCTATTAGCATAGGGAAAGCGGGTGAACTTATGTATACCTTACTGGTGAATGGAACGAGCGTTACCGTGGAAGAGGACCGGAAGCTGATCGATGTGCTGAGAAATGATCTGGGGCTTAAATCCGTCAAGGATGGCTGTAGCGAAGGCGCCTGTGGAACGTGTACGGTTTTGATTGATGGAAAGGCCACCAAGGCCTGTGTCCAGAAGGTTTCAAAGATGGAAGGAAAATCCATCGTAACAGTAGAAGGACTCAGTGACAGAGAAAAAGAAGTATTTGTCTATGCCTTTGGAGAAGCGGGAGCCGTGCAGTGCGGCTTCTGCATCCCCGGCATGGTTATGTGCGCAAAGGGACTGATCGACCAGAATCCGGATCCGACTCGCGATGAGGCGGCCTTTGCAATCCGCGGCAATATCTGCCGCTGTACAGGATATAAGAAGATCATCGACGCGATTCTACTGGCGGCAAAGCTGTTTCGTGAGGACGTAAAGGATTTAAAAGCCCCGGTGGTAGATCATATCGGCCAGCGTGCGCATCGCGTGGACGTACCGGAAAAGGTGCTCGGTTACGGGGAGTACGTGGATGATATGGAAGTGGAGGGTATGATATACGGAAGCGCCATCCGCACACCGTATCCGAGGGCAAGGGTCCTGTCCATCGATAAATCCGAAGCGCTTGCGCTGCCGGGAGTCCGTGCGGTCCTAACCGCCGATGACGTTCCGGGAGGCAATAAAGTAGGTCATTTAAAGAAGGACTGGGACACCATGATCCCGGTGGGTGAGATCACCCGTTACGTGGGAGATGCGGTCTGCCTGGTGGCGGCCGATACGCCGGAGATTCTGGAAGAAGCCAAAAAGCTGGTGAAAATCGAATATGAGGAGCTGCCGGGTGTATTCAGCCCGCAGGAAGCTTTAAAACCGGATGCGCCGCTGGTTCATGAGACAGGCAACGTGCTGGCTCACGAGCACCTGGTGCGGGGCGACGCGAAGAAGGCCATTGAGAACTCCAAATATGTGGTGACAAAGGAATATCGCACTCCATTTACAGAGCATGCGTTCCTGGAGCCGGAATGCTCCGTCGCTATCGTAGACAGGGAGAAGGAAGAGGCTCTGATCTATTCGTCCGACCAGGGAACGTATGATACGCAGCGCGAATGCGCCGGAATGCTGGGCTGGGAGCTTTCCAGGGTCCATGTCATCAACAAACTGGTGGGCGGCGGCTTCGGCGGCAAAGAAGATATGGCGGTACAGCATCATGCGGCCCTTCTCGCTTACCATACGGGTAAGCCGGTCAAGGTGAGACTGACGAGAAAAGAAAGCATTATGATTCATCCGAAACGCCATCCGGCGTGGATGGAATTTACTACAGCCTGTGATGAGAACGGATATTTAACCGGCATGACGGCAAAGGTGATTACGGATACCGGCGCATACGCCTCCCTGGGAGGGCCGGTGCTCCAGAGGCTCTGTACCCATGCGGCAGGCCCCTATAACTATCAGAACATCGACATCGACGGCACCGCCGTCTATACGAATAATCCGCCTGCAGGTGCGTTCCGCGGGTTCGGCGTAACCCAGAGCTGCTTTGCTACGGAGTGCAACTTAAACCTCCTGGCTGAGATGGTGGGGATTACCCCGTGGGAAATCCGCTACCGCAACGCCATACGGCCGGGTCAGGAACTTCCCAACGGCCAGATCGCCTCTCCGGGCACAGCCCTTGCAGAGACGCTGGAGGCGGTGAAAGAAATCTACGACAGCCACCCGTATGTGGGAATCGGCTGCGCCATGAAGAATGCCGGCGTCGGCGTCGGCATCCCGGACTGGGGCCGCTGCCGTATGACCATCGAGGACGGAAAGGTTCATGTCCGCTCCGGTGCATCGTGTATCGGTCAGGGACTGGGAACTGTGCTGGAGCAGGTGGTCTGTGAGGCGCTGGGCGTCACGGGAGACCGTGTGGTCTATGTGGCAGCCGAGACGAACCTGGCACCCGATTCCGGTACGACCTCCGGTTCCCGCCAGACCCTGGTGACAGGCGAGGCGGCCAGAAGAGCCTGTATGGATATTCTGGAAGATTTAAAGGGCGGAAAGACCCTGGAGGATTTGAATGGAAAAGAGTATTACGGCGAATACTTAGCCGCTACTGATCCCATGGGATGCGGCAAGAAGAATCCGGTATCCCACGTGGCCTACGGCTACGCGACCCAGGTGGTGTGCCTGAATGAAGACGGCACCATTGAAAAAGTGGTTGCGGCCCACGACGTCGGAAAAGCCATTAATCCGCTGTCCGTAGAAGGGCAGATCGAGGGCGGCGTAGTGATGTCCCTGGGATACGCCCTGACAGAGGATTTCCCACTGGATCACGGAAAACCACTGGCTAAATTCGGTACGCTCGGCTTATTCCGCGCGGATAAGACTCCGCCGGTTGAGAGCATCATTGTAGAGGAAAATAAGGATCCGCTGGCTTACGGAGCAGTGGGAATCGGAGAAATCACCTCCATCCCAACGGCACCGGCAGTCCAGGGCGCCTACTACAAGCTCGACGGAAAATTCCGTACGTCACTGCCTCTGGAAGATACAGCATACAGAAAGAGTAAAAAATAAAAAGCTAAACCTTGATAAGGGCGCAGAGGGCCGAGCAGTATGGTCCTGCGCCCTTAAAGTAAAAATACGTTTCTCCGCCTGAAACGGTTGTATGCAAAAGAAAAATAAGGTATACTGAAAATAAGTTATTTTAGTGAATATTCACAGAAACTTATGTTGTTGCGCTTATGCATGCGAGCGGAGAATGGAGGCCGTCATGTTCAGAGAATTGAGAAGAAAAAATCAGCAGTTATCGGAAACGGAAGCCAGGAGTATTTTGAAGAACGGAACCCATGGAGTGCTGTCTGTCCAGGGGGACGACGGTTATCCGTACGGTGTTCCGATGAACTATGTGTACGGAGACGACGCAATCTATTTCCACTGTGCAAAGGAAGGCCATAAGTTGGAGGGGGTTAGGCGCTCCGATAAGGTTTCCTTCTGTGTCGTGGGAGAAGATGAGGTGATACCGGAAGCATTTTCGACCGCTTATACCAGCGTGATCGTGTTTGGCAGAGCCGAGATTGTGGCGGATGAGAAAGAGAAGCGGGAGGCTTTAAGGCTTCTGGCGGAACGATTTTCCCCGGAGTTCGGGGAAGAGGGCGAGGCAGCGATCCGCAGCAGCTGGAATGATGTCTGTATCGTTAGGCTGAATATCGAACACGCGGTGGGAAAAGCCGGCAGGGAGCAGATTAAGCGGGAGGAAGCCCGATACGCTTCTTTCCTGTAACAGACAGCAGAAAGGAAGGAATTATCCCATGAAAAAAGTATTAAAAGGCGGTACCGTGGTATCGGGGGAAGGCTGTAAAAAAGCTGACGTTCTGGTAGAGGATGGGAAGATCGGAGCCGTGGCTCCGGAGATTACGGATGAGGAAGCGGAAGTGGTCGATGTGTCGGGGAAGCTTTTATTTCCCGGATTTATCGATGCTCATACCCATTTCGATCTGCATGTATCGGGAACGGTCACTGCGGATAATTTTGAGACTGGAACGAAGGCGGCCTTATCCGGCGGCACAACCATGATTATTGACTTTGCAACGCAGTACAAGGGAGAAAGCTTACATAAGGCTCTGGAGCACTGGCATGAAAAGGCCGATGGCAACGCGTCCTGTGACTACGGCTTTCACCTGGCCATATCCGACTGGAATGCCGAAATCAGCGAGGAACTCCAGCAGATCGTGGACGAGGGAGTGACTTCCTTTAAGATCTATATGACCTATGATGACATGGTGCTGGATGACAAGTCCATCTACCAGGTCTTAAAGCGGCTGAAGGAGGTCGGCGGAATCGCCGGCGTTCACTGCGAAAATAAGGGTATCATCGAAGCTTTGATAGAGGAAGAGAAGGCGAAAGGCCACCTCACCACCGACGCGCATCCGAAGACGAGACCGGCCGTGGTGGAGGCGGAGGCGATCAGCCGTCTGCTCAAAATCGCGGATCTGGTACATACGCCGGTCATCATCGTGCACTTAAGCTCGGGAGCCGGTTATCAGGAAGTGAAGTATGCGAGGGAACGGGGCCAGGAAGTGATTCTGGAGACGTGCCCGCAGTACCTCGTTCTGAATGAAAGCGTCTACAGCTTACCGGATTTTGAGGGAAGCAAGTACGTGATCGCTCCTACCATCAAGAAGGAGACAGACAGCACAAGGCTGTGGAACGCCATCAGAAAGGACCATATTCAGACGATTTCGACCGATCACTGCAGCTTCACCACCGGCCAGAAGGCGGCGGGAAAAGACGACTTTACGAAGATCCCCTGCGGCATGCCCGGAGTGGAGTCGAGACCGGCTCTGATCTACAGCTTCGGCGTTCTGGAACGCGATTTGAAGCTGGAGCAGATGTGCCGTCTGCTCTCCGAGAACCCGGCGAAGCTTTACGGGGTATACCCGCAGAAGGGGGCCATCGCTCCCGGAAGTGACGCGGATATCGTCGTCTGGAACCCGGATACCGAATGGACCATGTCCGTGGAGAATCAGGTTGCCAATGTGGACTACTGTCCGTTCGAGGGCACGAAGGTGAAGGGAAAGGCGGAGCAGGTTTACTTGAAAGGCGAACTGGCCGCCAGGGACGGAAACGTGGTACTGGAGAAGAAGGGAAGCTACGTTCCGAGACAGCGCCGGATGGAACTGGATTAGGGAATCGAAAGGAAAAAAAGTATGATAGCTTACAGTTGGGAACATGACGGACTTCGGGAGCGCCCCACTCTGTGGGAGGCGTTAAAGCTTTCCGCGGAACGCCACAAGGGGATTGCCCTGACCGGCGGAGGCGGAAAGACGAGCGTCATGTTCCGGCTGGCGGACGAACTGGCGAAAATGGGAAAGACAGTCATTGTGACGACGACGACCCATATCTTTAATCCGCCGGGCCGGAATGTGGTGGAGACTGACTGCGCAGAGGACGCGGCGAAGCGGTTGGAGAGAAATGGTTCAGTCCTCGTGGTCGGTGTTCCTGCGGCCGGCGGTAAGCTTAAAAGCCTGCCTTTAACGGAGGCTGCCAGGCTGAAGGAGCTGGCCGACGTCCTGCTGTATGAAGCGGATGGGGCGAAACGGCTTCCCATAAAGGTTCCAAAGGACGGAGAGCCTGTGATACTGGAGTGTACCGACGTTGTTATCGGCTGTATGGGACTGGACTGCATCGGCGGTGAGCTGGAGGAATTCTGTTTCCGCACAGAACAGGCTGCCGAACTGCTGGGTCTGCAGAAAGAACCAGATGGACATTGCAGCCACCGGATCACATGCGGCGACGCGGCGAAGATTCTCACCAGTGAATCCGGTACGAGAAAGCTGGTGGGAGAAAGAGACTACCGGGTAGTGATGAACAAGGCGGATAATGAGGCGCTTGTAGCGAAGGCAGTCAGGATAGCAGGAGATATGGAACGGCTGCATCCGGTACCATGCGCGGTGTCCTGTTTTCTGCGCGGGGACCATTTGTAGCAAAAGAGAAAGGCGGCGAAGATGGAGCAGGAGAAAATACTGCGTTTCCATATGAAACTCCGGCTTTACTATGAGGAACGGAACTTTGGGCCGGGAGTCGCGGGCCTGATGCAGCTTGTGCGGGAACGCGGTTCCTTATCGGCCGCGTGCCAGGAGATGCATATGGCGTATTCCAAGGCCTGGAAGATCTTACACAAGGCGGAGGAGGACTTAGGCTTCACGCTTATGGAAGGAAAACGCGGCGGCGAAAATGGCGGAACCACGGTTTTGACCGAAGAGGGAGAAGCGTTTTTAAATAAGTATTTACAGTTTGTGAACGAAGCAGAAAATGCGGTTGCAGAGTTGTTTGAAAAGTATTACAGCTAGTACAGCGTTGCATAAGTTCCAGTGATGCTGTACTAGACAGGAGGATGGGGACGGGCAATCACCCATTTTAATTTTATCTGGGATATTCTCGCTTGAGAATATCGACACAAATGGATGAGCTGCCTGTAATGATAAAGTGAGGTAAAAAAATGGGTTATAAATCAAAATTAAAAAATCAAGGATAAAGGAGCAGGAGTCATGAGAGAAATCAGGACAGAAGATGCGGTTGGTCACGTACTGTGCCACGACATTACGCAGATCATCCCGGGGGTGATCAAAGATGCGAAGTTTAAGAAGGGTCATGTGGTGACGGAGGAAGATATTCCGGTGCTGCTCTCGCTGGGCAAGGAGCATTTATACGTCTGGGAAAAGGACGAGTCGAAATACCATGAAAATGAGGCGGCCGAGATTCTTTGCGGCCTGTGCAGAGGCGATCATATGGAACGAAGCGGAGTGAAGGAAGGAAAGATTGAACTGACCTCCACGGTCCGCGGGCTTCTTAAGATAGATACAGAACTGCTGGACAGAATCAACGGACTGGGGGAGATGATGATCGCTTCCAGGCACAACAACACTCCGGTAGAGCCGGGAGACAAGCTGTGCGGAACCCGGATTATACCGCTGGTCATCGAAAAAGAGAAGATGGAGGAAGCCGTGAAGGTCTGCGGCGGAAAGAAGATATTTACCATACTTCCGTATCAGAACAAGAAGGTGGGAATCGTGACGACGGGAAGTGAAGTCTATCACGGACGGATCAAAGACGCGTTCGGCCCGGTCCTGAAGGAAAAGGTGAAGGAATTCGGCGGGGAAGTGATGGGACAGACGATTACGGATGACAATCCGGAGTATACGAGGAAGGCGATCCTGGAATTTATCGCACAGGGAGCCGACATGGTATTGGTGAGCGGCGGAATGAGCGTGGATCCTGACGATAAGACGCCACTCGCTATCCGCAACACTGGAGCGCGTGTCGTATCGTACGGAGCGCCTGTGCTTCCGGGCGCCATGTTCCTGCTTGCCTACTATGAAAAGGATGGCCGCCAGATACCGGTGGCAGGCCTTCCAGGCTGCGTCATGTACGCCAGGCGCACGGTGTTTGACCTGGTGCTTCCGCGCCTCATGGCGGATGATCCCGTGACGAAGACAGAGCTGGACAAACTGGGAAGAGGCGGACTCTGCCTGTCCTGCGAGGTCTGTCATTATCCCAACTGCGGATTTGGAAAGGGCTGGTAAGATGGAAGGACTGACACATTTTGATGAACACGGCAACGCCCGCATGGTGGACGTTGGAGAGAAGGCCGTGACGGACAGAATCGCAGCGGCGCATGGCTTTATTCACGTAAACCGTGAGGTCTATGAGGCTATAAAACAGGGAACAGCCAAAAAAGGGGACGTGCTGGGCGTGGCGCGCGTGGCCGGAATCATGGGGGCGAAGAGAACTTCTGATCTTATACCGCTCTGCCACGTGCTGATGCTGTCGAAGTGTACGGTGGATTTTATTCTCCATGATGACAGGATGGCGGTGGAAGCCGTCTGTACCGTAAAGACCAGCGGAAAGACCGGCGTGGAGATGGAAGCTCTGACCGGTGTAAATGTGGCTCTGCTCACGATCTACGACATGTGCAAGGCCATGGACCGGGGCATGACCATGACGGATATCACTCTCCTGCTGAAGGATGGCGGCAAGAGCGGCCTCTACCGGAAAGACGGAGAGAGCCTATGAGAGACGGCAATGGAAGAAAGATCGATTATATCCGCATTTCCGTGACGGACCGGTGCAATTTGCGCTGCCGCTACTGTATGCCGGAGGAAGGCATCGACTTAATGCGCCACGAAGACATTCTCACCTACCAGGAGATTTTAAAGATCGCAGAGACTGGGGCAAGACTCGGGATCAGACGCGTGAAGGTGACTGGTGGGGAGCCGCTGGTGAGAAAGGGCGTCTCCCAGCTGATCCGGGAACTGAATGCGATCGAGGGAATGGAGGACGTGACGTTGACCACGAACGGCCTTCTGCTGGGGGACATGGCTCCGGAGCTTGCGGAGGCAGGGCTCTCCAGCGTCAATGTCAGCCTGGATACGCTGGATCCGGAACGCTTCAGCCAGATTACCAGGCGGGACCGGTTCGCGGATGTCATGAAAGGGATTGAATCCGCTGTCAGGAGCGGACTGAAGGTGAAGATAAACTGTGCGGTGATGGAGCATTTGAGCAGGGAGGATGTACTCGCCTTCGCCGAATATTCGGTGAAAAGCGGAATTCCTGTCCGTTTTATCGAGATGATGCCCATCGGACAGGGAAGAAAGTACCACGCCATGGATAATGAGGAGCTGCTCAAAATCCTTTCTGAGGAATACGGCGATTTAAGGGAAAGCACGGAGCCGAGGGGAAATGGGCCGGCGGTCTATTACACCTGTGCATCGGGAGTGGGCTGTATCGGACTGATCAGCGCCGTTCACCATAAATTCTGCGGAAGCTGCAACCGGGTGAGACTGACGTCGGATGGGTTTTTAAAGCTCTGCCTAGACAGTCCGGCCGGAGTCGATTTGCGGACACCGCTGCGCAGCGGCGTATCCGATGAGGAATTAAGAGGCCTTATGGAACAGTGGATCAGATTGAAGCCGGAAAGCCATCACTTCCTTTCCTCGGAGGGACGTGAGGGAGAACTGCCGCTTTCCGACGGTACAACGGAAAAATGTTTAAATATGAATCAAATCGGAGGATAAAAACATGGGTCAGGTTATGGCTGTCTGCATCAGCGAGAGAAAAGGGACGCAGAAAAAGGGAATTTCAGAGGGACATTTTATAGAGGAATTCGGCATTGAAAATGATGCACATGCAGGAAAATGGCACCGCCAGGTGAGTCTGCTGTCCTATGAGACCATCGAGGCATTTAAGGAGCGGGGAGCCGAGATCGGCGACGGCGCCTTCGGCGAAAATGTGATTGTGAAGGGGATCGATCTGGTCCGCCTTCCCGTGGGCACGAGGCTGTCCTGCGGCGATATCCTTCTGGAGGTGACGCAGATTGGCAAGGAGTGCCACAGTCACTGTGAGATTTTCAAGAAGATGGGGGAATGCATTATGCCTGCCAACGGAATTTTTACCCGGGTACTGCACGGAGGCGTGATGAAGGAAGGGGATGAAATAAACGTATGTACAGAGCAGGAATCGTAACGCTCAGCGATAAAGGCGCGGCAGGCGAGAGAGAAGATAAGAGCGGAGCTGTGATGAAGGAAATTCTGGAGTCAGCGGGCTATGAGGTGGTTGGCCGGAGTCTGCTTCCGGATGAGGGAGAGGCGCTGAAGGCAGAGCTCATCCGCCTGAGTGACCAGGTGCAGTGTGATCTGGTGCTGACGACGGGCGGAACCGGATTTTCCAGGCGGGATGTGACGCCGGAGGCAACGATGGCGGTAGCAGAGCGGAATGCTCCGGGAATCGCGGAGGCGATTCGTGCCTACAGCATGACCGTGACGAAACGCGCCATGCTGAGCCGCGGTGTGAGCGTCATCCGCGGAGGCACGCTGATTATCAATCTTCCGGGAAGCCCGAAGGCGGTCCGGGAGAGCCTGGAATACGTGCTGGATACGCTGCCGCATGGTTTGGACATCCTGTCGGGACGCGGCGGAGAGTGCGCCAGGAAGTAGAAAGAGATTGAGTGAAAGGAAGAGAGTGTTGTGGAAAAAGTATTAATAAAAGGGGCCGGAGATCTGGCAACGGGAATCGCCTGCCGGCTGCATCGCTGTGGATTTTCCGTAGCGATGACCGAAATTGCGGTTCCCACAACCGTACGGAGAACGGTCGCATTTTCCCGGGCGGTTTATGAAGGAAATGCCCTGGTGGAAGATATTGAAGGGGTGCTTTGCCGGAATACGGAGGAAATAGATAACACTGTGAATCAGGACAAGGTGGCGGTAATTGTCGATCCGTCGTGTGAGACATTAGAATCCTGGAGACCGGATATCGTGGTGGACGCTATCTTAGCCAAGGTGAATCTGGGATCAAAAATGTCGGATGCGGATATTGTCATCGGTGTCGGTCCCGGATTTACGGCAGGTGAGGACTGTCACGTGGTGGTGGAGACGAAACGCGGCCACAATCTGGGACGCTGTATCTGGGAAGGCAGCGCATTTCCGAATACGGGTGTCCCCGGAATGATCGGAGGATACGATAAGGAGCGCATCATTCGCGCCGCATCTGACGGTATATTTACGGGAAATGTGAAGATCGGAACGTTGGTTAACAAGGGTGACGTGGTAGGACACAGCGGAGAAATTCCCATATACGCAGAGGTGGGAGGCGTTGTACGAGGGCTGCTTCAGGACGGTGTGGCAGTGACAGCGGGAATGAAATCGGGAGATATTGATCCAAGGGGTGTCGTCGAACACTGCTGGACCATTTCCGATAAGGCAACCGCCATAGGAGGCGGAGTGCTGGAAGGCATCTTTCATATAAAGAAGAAAAGGGGAGTAAAATAGTGAAAAAAGCAATCTTATTAGCAGGTGCATTAACAGTGGCGATGGCGGCGCTTACCGCTTGTGGAGGAACAGGAAAGGCTGAACCGGAGACGACAACACAGGCAGCTTCAGAGGCAGCAGCAAAAGCACAGACCGTGACCATCGCAGCGGCAGCAAGCCTGGAAACCTGTTTGAGAGATGAACTGATTCCATTATTTGAAAAACAAAACCCTGGTATTACAATTGAGGGAACGTATGACAGTTCAGGAAAACTCCAGACCCAGATCGAAGAGGGGGCCGGTATCGACGTATTCTTTTCGGCGGCGACGAAACAGATGGATGCTTTAAACGACGAAGGCATGATTCAGGACGGAAGCGTCAGGAATCTTCTGGAAAACAAGATTGTTTTCATCGTACCGACCGGTGACGAAGGAAACTACTCCTCTTTCGAGGATATTGCAAAGGCTGAAAACGCAGCGCTAGGAGATCCGGACAGCGTGCCGGTAGGCCAGTATTCGAAGGAAGCGCTGACCAACCTGGGACTCTGGGATGAGGTGCTTGCCAAGGCCAGTCTGGGAACGAACGTAACCGAGGTTTTAAACTGGGTTGCAGAGGGAAGTGCAAAGGCCGGAATCGTATATGCAACAGACGCGGCGCAGACCGATAAAGTAACGATCGTGGCGGAAGCACCGGAAGGAAGCGTTAAGAAGGCGATATATCCGGCAGGTATCATCAAAGACTGTGAAAATCCGGAGGGCGCACAGAAGTTTATCGATTTCCTGGCCAGCAGCGAAGCTATGGATATCTTTGTAAAGAACGGATTCGCAGCGGCAGAATAAAACGCCGGGGGTTCATCATGTGCTGGAGCGTGTCTGAAAATTCATTCCCGCCATCTGCACGCCCCAATCTCACACAAAGTGTGACGCACAGCTGACGGAAAGCAATTTTCAGACACGCTTCAGAGATAAGGAGGAGAAGCAAGTGGATTTGTCACCGGTTCTCATTTCATTAAAAACATCAGTCATATCGATTATTTTCACATTTTTTCTGGGGATATGGGCGGCCAGAGCGGTAATTGCCCTGAAATCAGAACGGGCAAAGGCCATACTGGACGGAGTACTCACACTTCCTCTCGTTCTTCCTCCGACGGTGGCCGGGTTCTTTCTGCTTTACATATTTGGAGTGAAGCGCCCGATCGGAAAGCTGCTTCTTGCTGTATTCAGCTATAAAATCGTGTTTACCTGGCAGGCAACGGTGCTTGCGGCGGCGGTGATATCATTTCCGCTTATGTACCGTTCTGCAAGGGGCGCGTTCGAACTGGTCGATGAAAATGTCTTAAACGCGGCGAGAACCCTGGGGATACCGGAACGGAAGGTTTTCTGGAAGATTCTTATGCCTATGGCCATGCCGGGAGTTCTCTCGGGCGGTGTTCTGGCCTTTGCCAGAGGACTGGGAGAATTTGGAGCAACGGCCATGATCGCCGGAAATATCGCGGGAAAGACGCGGACGCTGCCCCTTGCCATCTATTCAGAGGTGGCGGCGGGAGACATGGAGGGAGCGGGGAAATACGTGATTATTATCGTTACCATATCCCTTCTCATCGTGGCAGGCATGAATGTGGCCGCCGCAGGCAAAAAGAAATTTTCATAGGAGTGAGCCATGAGCCTGAAGGTAGAGATCAAGAAAAAATTGAGGGATATGACTTTAAATGTCGCCTTCGACACGGAGAGAGATTCCGAAATCACAGGGATCTTAGGAGCCTCGGGATGCGGCAAGAGTATGACCTTAAAGTGCATCGCGGGAATTTTCACACCGGACGAGGGAAGAATCGAGTTAAATGGCCGCGTGCTGTTTGATTCGGCAAAAGGGATCAACGTAAAAATTCAGGACAGGGGAGTCGGTTATCTGTTTCAGAACTATGCATTGTTCCCCCACATGACCATACGGGAAAATGTGGAGATGGCCCTATCCTGCCCCAAGTCAGAGCGGCGCGAAGCCGCCATGCGGTATCTGGACATGTATCATATCGGCGAACTGGCGGACCGGTATCCTTCCAGACTATCGGGCGGCCAGCAGCAGAGAGCTGCCCTGGCCAGGATTATGGCATCGAAGCCGGAGGTGCTGATGCTGGACGAACCATTTTCCGCTCTGGACTACTATCTGAAGGAGAAGCTTCAGCTGGAACAGCTGGAGGAACTGAGAAACTATGACGGTGACGTACTCCTTGTCACGCACAGCAGAGATGAGATCTATCGTTTCTGCAGTACAATCCACGTGATCAACGAGGGTGAAATTGTGGTGTCGGGGGCCGTAAAGGATGTCTTTAAAGAGCCTGAGACCGTGTCGGCGGCCAAACTGACCGGATGTAAAAACATTCTGGACATTAAATATGTGGATGCCCACACATTTTACGTGCCAAATTGGGATATTCAGGTTATAATGAGAGACAGAGAAGTCCCAAAGGATAGGCCGTTTATCGGAATACGCGCCCATTACTTTACCGCCGCCCATGAGGCGGAAAAGGAAAATGTGATGGAGTGCCGCCTGAAGCAGATTCTGGATGACCCCTTTGAGGTTACGCTTATTTTGGAAAATGATCTCTGGTGGAAAATACCGAAAGGGCGCTGGAAGGATGATATGAAAGAGCGGGTGCCGGAGCGCCTGGTAGTTCCGGAGGAGAGCATTTTCTTTTTAAAGGACAGGTAGAATGGAGGATTTGGCGGATGAAACTGACTCTTATACTGCTGGCAGCAGGAAACAGCAGGCGGTTTGATGGAAACAAGCTGCTTACCCCGTTTCACGGGAAGCCAATGTATCAGTATATCGTGGAGGAGGTGGAAAAACTGCCGGATGGCCTTTTCGATGATAAAATCATAGTAACACAGTATCCTGAGATTATGGAAGACTTGGAAAAAAGAGGGTATGTGGTGGTAGAGAACGTACAGAGCAGTCTGGGAATCTCTCATTCGATCCACCTGGCCCTGGAAGCCGCGGCATCACCGGACGGTGAAGAAGCCTCGTACTGCTTCGCGGTCTGTGACCAGCCGTATCTGAAGGCAGCCACCATAGAGGGCCTGATCGAAGGCTGGAAAAACAGCAAAAGAGGAATCGGCTGTCTGTGCAATATGGGTGAGTTCGGAAACCCCGCGATTTTTTCGGAGGCATACAGGAATGAGCTTCTGGCGCTGGAAGGCGATGTGGGAGGAAAACGGGTTCTGCGCAGGCATATAGACGACCTCTATCTGCATGAAGTGGATGATGGCCTGGAGCTTGTGGATATCGATGTGAGAGGCTGAGGCAAATGACACCTCACAGCGAGAATAATTTTATAAAGTGGGGAATGCTTCTTACGCTTCCGGGGCTTTTGGAAGCCGGTGGCAGGGACATCTGGGGGAAAATGAGAGAGAAGTATCTCCTCTCGTTCCGGTCGCAGCAGGTTGCGGAATTCGGTAATGCGGTCTCGTGTGTCGGGAAGCTTCTGAAGGTCTGTCCGGAAGAGGAAACGACGATCATTCCCCTTCTTCTGAATATAGACGGTCATACGTTTCTCCATCACGGTGTGCCGTCTCCGGAATGCCGGAATGTTGCAAAGGGACATATTCTGGAATGCTTTCTGGAACAATTCCCAGGTTCTGCCTATAGAGAGGAAATGGCAGCCTTCGCAGAACGTAACCTGGAAAATGACAGAAAACAGGTGTGTGCCAGGGCGCGGCGTCTTATGAAGCTACGGGGTTTTTGACTTGCCTGCCCAGGAATCAGCGGCCTTTGCATCCGCTTCACAGGGGACATCAGGGAGTATCGCACGTGCGGCTTCTTCCATCGTATTTTTTAACAGAACAACCGCATCGTCCACTTCCTCCTCCGGGACTTCCATCAGGATTTCGTCGTGGACGATGCCTACGATTTTCTTGTCACTTTCCCGGATCCGGGAGGACAGAAGGCCGAGGGCATGCTTCAGAATATCGGCGGCCGTGCCCTGAACCGGAGTGTTGGCCAGATCGGCCAGACCTGTGTTCGGGGAAAACAGGAACCTGCGTCCTGTGAGCGTCCGGCCTTCCAGAGGATGGCTCTCTCTTAAGTCATGGTGCCACCAGTTGATCCCGTGGTAATTCTGAAAGAAGGCACTGCGAAACTGTTCTGCTTCTTCTAAAGTCATGTCTACGCCATAGGACTGACTCGAGTACAGTCTGAGTCCTTCCGCGCCCATACCGAATATCAGACCGAAATTCACAGCCTTTGCGGCCTGACGCTGCGCTTTTGTTACCTGACTGATCGGAACATTGGAAATCAGGGAAGCGGTGAGGGCATGGAGATCCTCGCCTTTCTGACAGGCACTTTTCATTCTGGAATCACCGGAAATCTGTGCCGCTACGCGCAGCTCGATCTGGGAGTAATCGGCAAGAACCAGTTTTCTTCCATGGGGTGCTGTGAAGCAGCCGCGAAAATCGGCTTCCCGCGGAATCTGCTGAATATTGGGATTGTAACAGCTCATTCTTCCGCTCCAGGCGCCGATCTGCATGTATTTCGGATGGAGCCGGCCAGTCACGGGATGAATCTGGGCCGGAATGGGATGGAGGAAGGAAGAGAGGGATTTGGAGTGCCTTCTGTATTCGGTCAGCGCCTGTACCAAAGGCTGGTTATGGTAGGGAGCCAGGCTTCTTCGCGATGTGGAGTTGACCGGGATTCCGTACCGGTTCAGTAGTTTGAGCACATAGGGATTGCTCTCAAAGTTTACGTCCAGGGCTTCCTCGCCGCCCCACAGGGTCAGCTGGTACGTGGGAGTGCCGCTGTAGGTGTAGAGGGTCTCCAGAGCATCGTTATACTGTTTCTCGGTTTTCCTGCGCAGCGAATCCCACTGTTCCAGATCGAGATTGATTCCGTCATATTCTGTATGGGCGATGGCGGAAGCGCAGGCAAACTCAATGGAGGCAATCCGGTCGAGACCGTGATGAGCCAGGAGCGGCTTCATCACACCGTACAGCTTCAGCAGAATCCCTGCATCCAACGCGGCATAAGCCAACTGGGATCCGGTCAGAGAGGTGCTGTCCCAGGGCCCTGTCTGCTCTGTCTTATCCATCCTGATGCCGAGATAGTGGTCCGCCACCGCCGCCAGGCCCGCCCGCAAAGGACCGCCGCACGGCCGGAGCAATTGAGCGGCCAGCATGGTATCGAAGACTGGAAAGCATTCGATTCCAATCCCCATGAGAAACTGTAAGTCAAACTTGGCATTGTGGAACAGCTTTTCCGAAGGAGTATCCAGAAGCTCTCTTAAGCAGGAAATTCCATCAGGGAGAAATACCGCACAGTCAAAGACAAGCACAGGAATACCAGGAGCGCTAATCTGGATCAGACGGAGCCGGTCGCGGTGCGGGTCGAGCCCGGTTGTCTCTGTGTCTATGGCGAGGAGCGGCGCTTCTTTTATTGCCTTCTGGTAGGGAAGCGTGTCGGAGGGGGAAGAAATAACCAGGTAGTCAATGGATAATCCGGAATTGTCTGTCGGCGTGGCCTGGGGTGGCGTGATTTTATTTTCCATTGACGGCTCCTCTCTGTTTTGTTAAAATAGAACGTACGTTCTTGCTTCTTCCAGTATACTATATTGTGGGCGGAAATGCAATTGATAATGTGGTATTTTACTATATCAGGACTGTGAACGGTAACCGATGGAAAAAAATACAAATGCAGAAAGCCTGGATATAAGGTAAAATAGACAAAGTTTTAAAATGCAGATCAAATTCGCTTACAAAAATTTAATTTTAAAGATAAACTGGAAAAAGAAAGACAGTATTGAACGAAACAGAATTGGAGAAAATGATCAGACGTAAACGAATCAAACCGAGTAGGACGTTATATAGAATGATCATAGGGAAAGGACCGGATACAGATTAATGAAGAGCAGAGAGTACAATCTGGCGCCAGAAGAGAAAACGGCCAGGGAACAGATGATGGAACTGATTTTGATTTCCAGCCGTTTTACAAGCAGCATTACGGTTGAAAATGAAGAGAAACATTTTAATGGAAAGAGCATACTGAAGGCGGGAGAGCTGAAAAAGGGAGAGCGTTTTTATGTGGTGGCAGACGGCAGTGACGCTAAGGAGGCGATCGAAGCGCTTGACCGGTTATTTCCGTATGCAGTGAACCAGCCGGGTGTGCAGTCCTGTCCATCGAAAAAGGTGCAGAAACGAAGGTGATAAGAAAGCGTTAAGGAATACGGACGCTTCTTGACAATGACGCTGGGGTTCTTTATAATTTCTTTCATATTACCGCTTTATGCAGAAAGGAATTTACTCATTTCATGGACGACGCCGACAGTGACGCTGAACCTGACACACACCGGGCAAACTCAAATACGACAGTTACATACCGGTTGATAAAAAAGAACATGATAATTAAAATGAAATGTTGACATAGGAGCATAACCTGCGTTTCCCTCGGGAAAGGCGGGCTATGCTTTTTTGCGTAGTGGAAAAGCATTTTTTGGCTGCAAAAGCAGCCGTGCCCTGGCGAGAGAGTCCGTCAAGCCGGACTCTATGTGTCAAAAAAGAAGAAAGAGGAAGGAAAAAATTATGGAAGAACAGAGTATCTCATTGGTTATTATTATTGGATGTATCATTATGTCCGCGTATTTCTCGGCGACGGAGACTGCATTTTCCTCGCTGAACCGGATTCGAATCAAGAATATGGCGGAAAAGGGAAATAAGAGGGCAGGGCTGGTGCTAAAGCTGTCCGAAAACTATGACGGGCTGCTGTCCACGATCCTGATCGGGAATAACATCGTCAACATTGCAAGTGCGTCGCTGGCCACGGTCATATTTGTGAAGCTCCTGGGCGATGAGGCGGGCGCCAGTATATCAACCGTGGTGACGACGATCGTGGTGCTGATCTTCGGTGAGGTTTCCCCGAAGAGTATTGCCAAGGAGTCCCCGGAGCAGTTTGCCATGTTCTCCGCCCCGTTTTTAAATGCGTTTATGGTGCTGCTGACACCCGCTAATTACTTATTCAAACAGTGGAAAAAGCTGCTGTCACTCCTGATCCGGACTTCGGGAGATTCCGGCATTACGGAGGAGGAGCTGCTTGCCATCGTGGAGGAGGCGAAACAGGATGGCGGGATTGATGAACAGGAAGGAAGCCTGATCAAGAGCGCCATTGAATTTACAGAGCTGGAAGCCATGGATATCGCAACCCCTCGTGTCGATGTGACAGGAATTCCCGTCGATGCGGATAGAGAGGAGATAGCGGCGGTGTTTGGCGAGACCGGATACTCCCGTCTCCCCGTTTATAAGGATAAGATCGACGACATTATCGGAATCATTTACCAGAAGGACTTTTATAATCAGGTGTATCGCGGTGTGTGCGACGTGGAGGCCATTGTCCGACCGGCGCTGTATGTGGCGAAGAGTAAGAAAATCAACGTCCTCCTGAAGGAACTTCAGAAAAATAAGATGCATATTGCGGTGGTAATCGATGAGTTTGGAGGAACCATGGGAATTGTAACTCTGGAAGATATTCTGGAGGAGCTGGTGGGGGAAATTTGGGATGAACACGATGTGGTGGTTCAGGAAATTGAGAAGATATCTGATCAGGAATACCTGGTTCTAGGCAATACCAGCGTGGAAAAGCTGTTTGAGGAGCTGAGCGCTGAGGAAGAGTTTGAATCGTTTACCGTAAGCGGATGGGTGATGGAGCTGGCGGAGCGGATACCGGAAGAAGGGGATGTGCTCTATTATGAAAATATGACCATAACTGTCATGAAGATGAAAGACAGGAGGGTGGAGCAGGTGAGGATCGTGCTGGAGGCGGAGGTCATGGAACCGTGCGCAGCCTCGTTTTAAAACCGCGTATGAAAGTCCCGCTCCAGTGTCCTGCACAAAGCCCTTGCAAAAAAACAGATAGAAAACTCTCTGCCCTCGTGCTATAATGAAAATAATAAAATTTGAACGAACCAAAAACGAGGTGCAGCCTATGCCAACGATCAAAGATATTGCCGCCAAAGCAGGGGTATCCCACGGCACAGTTTCCAATGTGTTAAACAAGAGGGGGAACGTCAGCGCCGAAAAAATCCAGCTGGTGGAGCGGATTGCCAAAGAGATGGGATATAAAATGAATGTCCAGGCCCAGCAGCTGCGGGCCGGTACGGCACGGAGAGTCTGCGTCATTGTGCCTAAGATCAGCTTAAAATGCTACAACGATTTATATAACGGGCTGGAACAGTACCTGCGGGAGTACGACATCAGCATAGAACTCATATCCACCAATAACCTGGAGTGCGACGAGGAAAAAGCGGTAAAGAAGGCTCTCTCCTTAAATCCCATGGCGGTGGTGGTGGTCAGCTCGCTTCTTAAGAACAGGGGATTATACACTTCAGATACCAGGTTTTTCTTTGCCGAAAGAAAGGTAAAGGGAATGCCGGACGCGTCTGTCTACGTATCCTTTGGATTTGAGCAGGCGGGACGGGATATCGCGGTTAAGTGTATCGAGGATGGCCATCAGAATGTGGCTTTGCTCTGTGAGAACAGCATCTATTCCAACAATAAAAGCTTTATTAATGGTGTGGTGGATGTGCTGGAGGACGATAATTGCTCCTGCAAAATATTTCCCAGCGACGACAGCATGTGGTTTAACAAGGCCTTTGATATCCTTGGATCGAAAGAGGATTTTGACGCGGTGATTGCCATGAGCCAGGAGGACGCCGATTATTTGAGGGTAGCCCATCAGTATAATCCGGATAAGAAAATGCCGGTTATATATGCGCTGACCAGCAAGAGCATAGGAATCGATCCGGCCGTGTGCAGATATGAGCTGAATTATAAGCTGATGGGAAGAAACATAGCGGAGCAGATCGTAAATGCCGGCGGGGAAGAGGCGGAGACGGCTCCCGCACAGAAACAGCAGATGATCATGGAAAATGACGGATTCTACGATAATCCCCTTCCGGCCGCTGTTAAGAAAGACAGCATCTGCTTTTTGACCATCCAGAATCTGACCAGCAAGGCCATCGGCATGCTGCTTCCTTCCTTTACCAGGGAGACCGGAATCAAGGTTAATATGATCGAGGTTTCCTACGATGAGCATTACAAGATGGCGCAGGCCTGCGTGCAGAACAGCCCCTACGATCTGGTCCGCATCGACATGGCGTGGATGACGGAGCTGGGCGATAAGATTTATCAGCCCTTCGACAGCTCCAGCTCTTCGGTCAGGTGGCTGCGGCAGCAGATTCTTCCCTCCCTCTCGGAAAACTATTCCATGGTTCATGGTGTCCAGTACGCGTTTCCGTTGGATGCCTGCGTGCAGATGCTGTTCTATAGGAAGGATTTATTCGAGGATGAGCTGATCAAGAGGGAATTTTTTGAAAAATACAAACGGCGTCTGGAGATTCCTAAGACGTTTGAAGAATACAATGAAGTGGCCAGATTTTTTACGAGAAAAGAGAATCCCGATTCCAGGACGAGGTATGGAGCCGTTACCGCTTACGGAAGAACATTCCTGGCGGCGTGCGATTTTCTGCCGCGTTTCCGGGAACTGAAGAAGGATATCTTCGATGCGCGGGGAAATGTAAATATCCTGATCCCCGAGATGAAACAGGCGATCCGCAATTATCTGGATACCTGTAAGTATGCGGGCAGTGATATCTATCAGTGGTGGAGGGAACCCACCCGCCAGTTCTCGGAGGGGAATACGGCGATGCATATCGTGTTTTCCAACTATGCCTCCGAGATGATTCACAATCCGGAATCGAAGGTGCTGGGGCGAATCGCCTGCGACACCGTTCCGGGCGGGCAGCCATTGTCGGGCGGAGGCTCGGTGGGAATCTCCAGATTCAGCAAAAAGTATGACGCGTGCATGAGCTTCTTAAAGTGGCTGTACCGGAAGGATATCGCGGAGACCATCACGTATCTGGGCGGATACGTCTGCAACCGCCAGATCAGCAGGAATATGGATATCCTGGAACGCTATCCGTGGCTCGAGAACATGGAAAAATCCTTCGAACCCGGCTGGAGGCTTTATAAACATGACAGAAATCCTGATTTCAATGAGTTCCTGTTTGAGGATATCCTGGGTAAGGCGATCCGGTCCATTGCATCGGGAATCGAAGAGATGGATGACGCCCTGGAGAAGGCGCAGGAGGAATGTGATCGGGCATTTAACGAAACAAGCGGGAATTCTCCCATCTCAATAGGCGGAGGGATGAATCGCCAAAAACAAGTTTAGCGGTAGTGGCGGGCGGAGAGAAATCGGTATCCCACATTGACATGAAGTTAAACTGCGCATCGAAATAAGATGCAGACGCACTCTGCGAAATTACGGAGCGTGGATAAAAAGAAATAACCGGCAGCAATGGAAATAAAAAGTTTGGAAGGCGCCGCGCAATAGGTTTTAGGTAAGTAATAGGATACCTGAAATTCGTTGCGCGGTGTTTTTAATGCTTTTATGAGGCAAGGATAGACTTGTGTTAAAAGGTGAAAGCTAAACAGAAATAAAAACTTTTAAAGTCGAATGAGGCGCAGAAAACAAATATATTTATTTGAACGTGCCAAATAAAATGAGCTTTTTGACTACGAAAAACAAAACGAGACATAATAAAATGCACAAAAAAATGTAAAATCTATGTTATAACTATGTAAAATAAACAAAATAATTTGGAAATGCTATTGACACGTTCCAATAAAAGGTGTATAAAATAGATATAGAGACAAGGAGGTACGGAAAATGTACACAAAGAATCAGTCAATCAGAGAACTCATCGATAAGAACCGGATTTTGATTGCGGCTCATCGCGGTACGTGCGGTGGGAACGTGGTGCAGAATACCTGTCTGGCATATAAAAACGCACTGCTTCATGGAGCGGATATGATCGAGGTGGATGCGTCCATGACTACGGACAAAGTATTTTACGCATTCCATAATGGGGAAGAGCCACTGGAACTGGGAATTGACCGTGATATTCGAACCATGTCATCGGAGGAAGTGGAGAAGCTCTTTACGCTGAATTCCTTACGGCAGGTATGCGGACAGAAGCTGGAACATTTAGAAGACGTGCTGGAGCATTTTCGCGGAAAGTGCCTGATCAACATTGACAGGTCCTGGTTTTACTGGAAGGAGATCATCGCCCTTTTAGACCGCATGGATATGAAGGACCAGATTCTCTTAAAGTCCGGTGTAGAGGAGGAGCTCTTAAAGGAACTGGAAGAGAGCGGCACCGGCATCATGTATATGCCGATCATGAAGAGCCCGGAGGAATGGGATATCATTCAGAAGTACGATATCAATGTGGCCGCGGCGGAGCTTATCTTTACCGATCTGGACAGTGAATTCTTAAGCCCGGAATTCATGGGTCGTTTGAAAAAAGCGGGGATCGCTCCCTGGGTGAACGCGATTACCTTAAATGATGAGATCATTCTCTCCGGGCTGTTAGATGATAATAATGCCATTAAGATTGGTTTCGATGAGACATGGGGAAAGCTGATAGACATGGGATTCGAGATTATCCAAACTGATTGGCCGGCGTTGTTAAAGGGATACATATCAAATAAATCAAATGAAAAGTAGGAGGAGAATTATGAGGAACTTAAAGAAATTTGCGGCACTCGGATTATCTGCAGCTATGGTACTGTCACTGGCAGCCTGCGGATCAGGAACAAAGAATACGACGACGGACATGACAGCCGCCAAGACGGAGGAAGCTGCGAAAACAGAAGCGGCAGGAGATACTGAAGCGGGAGATAAGGCGGCGGCCGGCGGAGACGTGGACAAGAGCCAGAAGCTGATTATTTACACAAACTCCGGTTCCAACGGCAGAGATGCATGGCTGAAGGAGAAGGCGGGAACAGCCGGATATAATGTAGAGGTGGTACAGATTCAGGGCGGCGATCTGGCGAACAGAATTATCGCGGAGAAGAACAATCCGCAGGCAGATATGGTATTTGGACTGAACTCCATTGAGTATGAGAAACTGAAAGCGGAGAGCGTACTGGATCAATGGGAGCCTTCGTGGGCCGGCGACGTGGATATGACACTGGGCGACAAGGACGGATACTATTATCCGATCGTGATCCAGCCGCTTGTCAATATGATGAACGCCGATCTCCAGAATCCGCCAAAGGACTACACCGACCTGGTAAATCCGGAGTGGAAGGATAAATACACCATCTTAAACTTCGGCGGCGGCACCGGTAAGACCATTCTTGCCAGCCTGCTTGTTCGGTACAGAGATGATAATGGGGAGTACGGCATATCCGACGAAGGATGGGATTTCGTGAAAAGCTGGATTCAGAACGGCCACATGGAAGTACAGGGCGAGGACTACGTAGGAAATGCGATCTCCGGTACAGTTCCGATCACAGAGATGTGGGGAAGCGGCGTTCTTCAGAATCAGACAGAGAGAGATTATAAGTTCCAGATCATGGTTCCGGAAGTTGGCGTTCCATACGTAACCGAGCAGGTGGCCATGATTACAGGTTCCAAGAAGCGCGATCTTGCCGTAGATTTCGCCAACTGGTTCGGTTCCGCTGATGTTCAGGCAGAGTGGATGAAACAGTTCGGCACCATTCCGTGCCAGCCTAAGGCAGTGGAGGAAGCACCGGCCGATATCAAGGAATTTATGGCTCAGGTACATCCGCAGGATATGGATTGGGGATTTGTAGCAGCAAATATAGATCAGTGGGTTGAAAAATGTGAGCTTGAGTTCTTACAGTAGGTGACGGACGGCGGTATGGTTTATGAATATAAATGATACTGCCTCTTTGTAAGGAGAGGAAAAGGATGATTGAGTTTAAAAATATTGAGATTAAATACGGGGATTTTGTAGCCATCAAGGATTTGAATTTAACGGTTGGCGATGGGGAGTTCTTTACATTTCTGGGGCCGTCGGGCTGTGGCAAGACAACGACACTGAGGGCTCTCGTGGGCTTCCTCGAACCCAGTGCCGGGCAGATTCTGATCGATGGAAAGGATGTTACCCACACTCCGGTAGAGAAAAGAAATATCGGGATGGTATTTCAGAGCTACGCCCTGTTTCCGACGATGACCGTCTATGAGAACCTGGCTTTTGGCCTGAAGGTGAAGAAGCTTTCAGCGGCGGAGATCGACCGGAAGGTCAAGGATGTGGCGAAGGTCATCGAGATCAAGTCAGAGCAGCTGGTGAGAAATGTATCCGAATTATCCGGCGGGCAGCAGCAGAGAGTGGCGTTAGCCAGGGCGATCGTTCTGGAACCGAAGATTCTGTGCCTCGACGAGCCGCTTTCCAACCTGGATGCCAAGCTGAGAGTGGGCCTTCGGAGCGAGCTTAAAAAGCTGCAGAAGAACCTGGGGATCACTACCTTATACGTTACCCACGATCAGGAGGAGGCTCTTACCCTGTCCGACCGGATTGCCGTGTTTAACAATGGATTTGTGGAGCAGGTGGATAAGCCTTACAACATCTATAACCATTCCGGGTCGGAATTTGTCTGCGATTTTATCGGTGAAATTAACCGGCTGAACGCTGCTGTCTTAAGCGAGGTGGAGACCCAGACCGGCCATGCGCTGGATGGGAATAAGAGCGGCTATGTGCGTTTGGAGAGAATCAGTTTAAAGGAAATTCCAGGCTATGCGAAGATGCATGGAGTGATCCGGGATTACGATTATAACGGAGTCATGACGAAATACCGCGTTGAAGTCATGGGATGTGAGATCCGCGTGATCCACGTCAATGACGGACAGCCGTTCATGGAAATCGGCCAGGAACTGGATATCTATATGAATCCCAGGGATATCATGCAATTTTAAAAGGAGGGAGTTTGTATGAAACAGAGAAGCAAGAGTAAGTCTTTCAGTATACAGACCCTGATTTTAAAGATTGTCATTGTATGGGCCATTGTTGCATTTGTCATCTACCCCAACTTAAACCTGCTGGTCAGTGTCTTCTATAAAAATGGACAGTTTTCCACGGAAGTGTTCGGAAAGGTCTTCGGCTCCGCCAGAGCCATGAAGAGTCTTGTGAACAGCTTCATCCTGGCGTTCACCCTGGTGGTTACGGTCAACATCGTGGGGACGCTCAGCGTTCTTCTGACGGAATACTGGGATATCAAGGGCGCCAGGGTATTAAAACTTGCATATATGAGCTCGCTGATCTACGGCGGAGTCGTGCTGGTATCCGGCTATAAATACGTCTACGGGGCCAACGGACTGCTGACAAAGCTTTTGGTGTCAGTATTTCCGGGCATGAATCCGAACTGGTTTGTGGGATACGGGGCAGTCGTGTTCGTTATGACATTTTCCTGTACACAGAATCATATGATGTTTTTAAAGAATGCGATTCACGGTCTGGATTACCATACCATTGAGGCGGCGAAAAATATGGGGGCGTCCGGAAGCAGAATCTTCTTCCAGATCGTCATGCCGGTGTTAAAGCCTACGTTTTTTGCCATCACCATCCTGACGTTCCTTACTGGACTGGGAGCCATGTCGGCACCTCTGATTGTCGGCGGAGAGAATTTTCAGACCATCAACCCCATGATTATCACATTTGCAAAATCCAGTTTTTCCAGGGAGGTTGCGGCATTTCTTGCGGTTCTTTTAGGAATTGCCACGATGATTCTGCTGGCAGTGTTCAGCAGGATTGAAAAGGGCGGAAACTACATATCCGTGTCGAAGACGAAGGCAAAGCTAAAGAAGCAGAAGATCAGCAATCCGGTATTCAATGTGGCAGCCCATGTGGTCGCTTACGCCATGTTTGCCATCTATGTGATACCGATTATCCTGGTTATCGTATATTCGTTCTGTGATTCACTGACTATTAAGACGGGCAATCTGACTCTGAATTCGTTCACTCTGGCGAATTACCAGAAGCTGTTTACGAGCGCAGAGGCGATCAAGCCGTACATCGTCAGTATTGTATACTCCCTGCTGGCTGCGGTTCTGGCTGTACTGATGGCTGTGATCTGCGCCCGGTTTGTGCGCACGGCAAAGCATAAATACGACGTATTCTTCGAGTGGGGCATGCTGATTCCGTGGCTTCTTCCGGCAACCCTGATCGCGCTGGGACTGACCACGACCTACGGGGAGCGGCAGCCGATCCTGTTTAACTATGTTATGGTAGGAACACTGGTTCTGATGCTCGTGGGCTATACGGTCGTCAAACTGCCGTTCTCTTACCGGATGGTGAAGGCAGCGTTCTTCAGCATTGACAATGACCTGGAAGAAGCGGCGAAATGTATGGGTGCGAGCACGCTCTATACGATGATAAAAGTAATTCTTCCGGTTATTTTCCCGGCGATTATGTCCATTATTATCCTGAATTTCAACGGGATGTTATCGGACTACGATCTTTCGGTATTCCTGTACCATCCGCTGTTCCAGCCTCTCGGCATCGTTGTGAAGGCCGCTTCGGATGAGTCGGCATCCATTGATGCCAGGGCCATGGGCTTTGTATACACGGTCGTTCTGATGATTCTCTCTTCTGTCGCACTGTATTTTGGACAGGGAGATGGAATGGAACGTATCAGAAGATGGAAGCAGAGACGGTTTGAAAAGAGAGTGGCGAAGGGATGAGGAAGAGATCAATAGGGTAAGAATATGAGCAGAAGGTAAAAAAAGAAATCAAAAGGCAAAAAAGAGATCATTACAGGGCGCCGCATGAAAGATATCATGCGGTATTCCTGTTTTTCAGGAGGCGGATTAGTTGAATGAATTTATAATGGAACAATGGATTTTTGTAGCCCGGCTCCTCGGGGCGGCTGTCTGCGGCGGGCTGATCGGTTATGAACGGCAGAGCAGGAAGAAGACGGCGGGCGTCAGAACACACGTCATCATTTCGGTTGCGGCCGCGACTATGATGATCATCTCCAAGTATGGCTTCAATGATGTTCTCGGCGAATACGTCCGCCTTGACCCGTCCCGGGTGGCGGCCGGTATCGTGACAGCCGTCGGATTTATCGGCTCGGGAATAATCTTTTTCCGCAATAACAATGTGAGCGGAATCACCACCTCCGCCGGTATCTGGGCCACGGTGGGAGTGGGTATGGCCATGGGCTGCGGCATGTATGTGCTGGGCGCTGTGTCCACGATTATTGTGATGGTTTCCGAGGTGTTTTTAGGGAGACGGGGATATTTTTCCAGAAAGGCAGGAGAAGAGCGGGAGCTGGAGATCGAGTATAAGGACAGCGACAAAGAAGATATCTTTTCCTATATTAATAAGACCATAGAGGACGCAGGCTGCAAAATGGAGAATATAAAGCTGGCCGACGAGGATTCCCTCTGCGTACTGAGTGCGGTTTTAAAAGCGCCTGATGAGCTGGATGCAGCCCTCCTGGTGGGGGAACTCAAAAAGAAGAAATCAGTGAAACGGGTATCTGTCTGAACAGGTTGTAAAACAAAGAGATGAGAGGGAAATACATGGAGACAGTGACAGCGGCAGTGGAGTATCTGGAAGGCATCAATCTGGCTTCCATCACCATGCGGATCGTGATGTCCATGGTCTGCGGCGGTGTAATCGGAATTGAGCGGGGCAAAGCGCATCAGCCGGCCGGAATGCGGACGTACATGCTGGTCTGCATGGGCGCGGCCATGGTCATGCTGACGGGACAGTATATGTACTATCATTTCCAGACCGGTGATCCGGCGCGGCTGGGCGCACAGGTGGTCAGCGGAATCGGTTTCCTGGGCGCAGGGAGCATCATTATCTCGGGCAAGACGAAGATTAAGGGGCTGACAACGGCAGCAGGCCTGTGGACTGCTGCGTGTATTGGGCTGAGCATTGGGATTGGTTTCTATGAGGCCGGGATCATTGCCACCCTGGCCGTGTCGCTCATCATGACACAACTGAAGAAGCTGGAGTACCATCTGATATTTGATGACGTTTGGCTCAGCGTTTATGTGGAACTGGACGATGCGGTCAAAATGACGGATCTGGTCCGGGAATTTTCACCTGCCGGCCTGGTGATCGGCGAGGTGCAGATTGAAAAGAAGAGAAAAGGCTTCCAGAAGGCGGTGATCAGCTTAAAGAATACGGAACATAAGAGCCGGGAGGCAGTGCTTCAGTTTCTGGAAGAGGTGGAAGGGATTCAGTTTGTGAAGTATACGGCTTAAAGAAATTGACTTGTAAAAAAATACTAAAATCTTGGTTGTAGACTATATTGTCTGTAACCAAGATTTTTTTTGATAGAATTTGCAAACTAAAATGTTAAAATGTCAATTTTGTAAAAAATATTGACATTATTCGACGCATATGTGATAATAAAAACGTAAAATATAGCAGAAAGTTACAAAATATTTCAAAAACAATCAAAAACTACAAAAGAGAAAAAAGACCAGGAAAGGAAAAAAACATGGAACAAAAAACTTCTATTATTCCAGCCGGCCGGCTGCAAAAGATAATGGAATACATGAAGGAACATGGCAGCGTTCAAATTAAGGAACTGGCAGACTATCTCGACGTATCCGATGCGACGGTACGCCGGGACCTGGATGACTTAGACACTCAGGGGCTTTTAGTCAGGACTCATGGAGGGGCAGTCAGAAAGAATGATAACACTTCTTCATTTGAATGGCAGCATAATGAGAAGCTGACGATTATGCTGCATGAAAAAAAGCAAATTGCTAAATTGGCGGCGTCCTTTGTGCACGAGGGCGACACTATTCTGTTGGATTCAGGAACGACAACCTATTACCTGGCAAGTGAATTATCCGATATTCCTAATTTGACAGTAATTACTTATGACCTGTTTATTGGAGGAAATTTAGCTCTCCACCCAACATCGACTATGATTGTAACAGGTGGAATTCGTCGTCAGGGGTATAACAATGTGCTTTTGGGAAGTATGGTAGAAGATTACGTTCGTAATATTCGTGTGGACAAGGCTTTTCTGGGAGCAGATGCTATTGATGTGGATTTCGGCATTTCCAATACAAATGTGATGGAGGCCAGTATTAAGCGATTACTGGTTCAGGCTGGAAAGCAGGTGATATTGATTGGTGATCACAGTAAGTTAGGCAGAATGGCGTTAATCAAAGTATGTGATTTGACGGATATTGATGGGGTAATTATTGATAAGGCTATCGATGAAAACAGCCTGCACAGAATGAAGGAAAAAGTAAAAAATGTATATTTGGCATAATGTATATGCCTGAAAAAGAAAGGGGTTTATGATGAATTGGTTAAAAGAAGTATTCAAAACTGAAAAGCCTATTATTGCAATGTGTCATCTTCAGGCGTTGCCGGGAGACAGTGGCTATGACCAGGAAAAGGGAATGGAGTGGGTGATAGAGAAGGCTCGTGAAGATCTGCATGCGCTTCAGGATGGAGGGGTGGATGCAGTCATGTTTTCTAATGAATTCAGTCTTCCTTACCTTACTGATGTAAAGAAAGAAACACTTGCTGCAATGGGACGCGTGATCGGGGAGATAAAATCAGAAATTACAGTTCCTTTTGGGGTAAATGTTTTATGGGATGCCAAGGCATCTTTGGATCTGGCAGTCGCTACTGGGGCTTGTTTTGTGAGAGAGATTTTTACTGGTGTCTATGCCAGTGATTTTGGATTATGGAATACTAATTGTGGTGAGACGGTGCGCCACCAACATGCGGTTGGCGCACAGAATGTTAAGTTACTGTTTAATATAGTTCCGGAAGCGGCTGTTTACGTAGAGCAGCGCAATATCAGAGAAGTGGCAAAGACAACCGTATTTAATTGCAGGCCGGATGCTTTATGTGTTTCCGGACTGACTGCAGGGGAAAGCACAGATACTCAGATTTTGAGTGAAGTGAAATCGGTAGTGCCGGATACGGTGGTGCTGGCGAATACGGGGTGCAGAATAGAGAATATTACAACTCAGTTATCTGTGGCAGATGGTGCCATTGTAGGAACAACGTTTAAAAAAGATGGAAAATTTGAAAATGGAGTTGATTATAACCGAGTGAAGGCTTTTATGGATCTTGTTAAGGAATTTAGATAAGAAGGGGAAGGTGTATCTTATGAGGAGAAGGTTACAGAAATGTTTTTGTCTTTTATTAAGTCTGTTATTAGTTCTGGGAACTCTCACTGCATGTAGTCAAAGTGCAGAGAAGACAGATAATAATGCTGTTGCAGGAAATAGCGGGAAAGAGGAAACGAAAAAAGAAGAGGCAGGAATTTATGATGGAATTGAGCCCTTAGAAACAGAGACTGAGCTGAATTTCGGATATTTGACTGGCTCCCATCATGGAATGATTATCTATATGATTGATAAAATGGGGGGATATGAAAAGGCAGGAATACGAGCTAATATAGAGACATTTGGTAATGGACCTGTCATGGTGGAGGCGATGGCTTCTGATTCCTGGGACTGCGGAACGATTGGGTTAGGAGGGGTTCTGACAGGTGTTATTAGCCAGGATATGGTCGTGATTGGAGCTGCGGCAAGAGATTACGATTCCCTGCGCATTTTTGCAAAAAATGATTCAGATGTTGTTTCAGCAGGAAATACGCTAAAAGATTTCCCGGATATCTATGGGACGGCAGATACGTGGAAAGGAAAAGAAATTTTGATTCCGACAGGGTCTACACTTCATTATGTTTTATCTACAGGCCTAAGCAAATTCGGCTTGTCTGATACTGACGTTGCAATGACTCATATGGATGTTCCAGGCATCAATACGGCGCTTCGGGCAAATAAAGGGGAGATTGGAGCGCTTTGGGGCAGTTTTACATATGCAGATGAAATGAAGGAAAACTACACTGTGGTTATGAGTGCAAATGATCTGGGAATTGAATTGCCTACGGTTATGTGTGCGAATCCCAGGAGTTATGAAGATCCGGCCAAATATAAAGCGATAAAAAAATGGATGGAACTTTATTTTGCCACCGTTGATTGGATTTACAGCAGTGAGGAACATTTTGACAAGGCAGTTGAAATGTTTACGGAAATTAATGAGGAAGCGGGAGCTACAGGTACATTGGAGGAGAACCGGACAGTTCTTGAAAACAATCGCCATTACAGCCTATCAGATAACGTAAAACTTTTTAATGAAAAAACGGAAGATGGATCGATGTTGTTAATAGAAGCGATGCATAACGACCCATTGTTATTCTATATCAAGAACGGCAGCTATCAGAAAGGTGATGATACCAAATTGTTGGGCGGTTATTTTAAAGCAGATATCATCAATGAAATTGCGGCAATGAAGGAGTAAAGGTGGCTGATTATGAAAAAAATCTTAGACCGGTATGCGGTAATCTCCGTACTCAGCGTTCTGACTTTTTTACTCATCTGGCAGGGCTTTGTTACTGCCGGGATACTATCAGATAAAATTTTGCCTGCGCCGACAAAGGTATTTGCGGCTTTGTTTGATAAACTGAATAATAAAAGCCCGGATGGTTCTCTGCTGCAGACGAATATCCTGGTCAGCTTAAAGGTTGCATGCAGTGGGCTGCTTCTTGCAATTGTGATTGGGGTTCCCTTGGGCTGGCTTATGGGCTGGTATAGGACAGTCAGCCGTTTTGTTCGCCCTATATTTGAGATAATGCGCCCCATCCCCCCAATTGCGTGGATTCCATTGACCATTCTGTGGGTTGGGATTGGCCTTGAGGCCAAAGCGATGATTATATTCTTTGCATCTTTTGTCCCATGTGTAATTAATGCCACAGCGGGAATCAAAAGTACTAATCAGACTTTAATTAATGTAGCGAAAACGTATGGGGCATCAGACTTTACGATATTTCTGAAAATAGGGATCCCCTCTTCTCTGCCCATGACTTTTGCAGGAATACGAATTGCACTTAACTCCGCATGGAGCACATTGGTAGCGGCAGAGCTGCTGGCTGCTAATGCTGGACTTGGCTATATGATTAATATGGGACGGCAGTTTGGGCGAGTTGATATCATTGTATTAGGAATGGTTACAATTGGAATCCTGGGTTTTTCGTTCTCATGGATATTCACAAAGCTGGAGCATATTTTTGTGAAATGGAGGACTGTCTGATGAAAAAAGTTACAGGTTGGAAAAAGAGTTTCGGACATATTTTTTATACGATAGCGCCTGCATTGTCATTGGTTTTGTTATTTCTCTTGTGGGTTCAGATTTCCAGAGGTAATTCGGATCTTGTACCTGGGCCAGATCTGGTAATGAAACGATTTGTTAAAACTTTCGAAAAGCCAATTAATGGATATCTGATCTTTGGGCATATTTTAGCAAGTTTAAAACGTATTTTTTTAGCATTGATATTTTCTCTGGGGATTGGGATTCCGTTCGGTATATTAATCGGATGGAATAAAACCTTTAATGCTATTTTCGGTACTCTGTTTGAATTTATCCGCCCCATTCCGCCGATCGCATGGCTTCCTTTGATTGTTATGTGGTTTGGTATTGGGGAGTTTCCCAAAGTTATCATTGTATTTATTGGGACCTTTACACCGGTGGTAGTCAATACCGCGACCGGGATTCGTTTAGTGGAGCCATTATACCTTGAAGTAGGAAGAATGTTCCATGCGAATGATAGAAAACTGCTTACCGAAATTGCGTTGCCATCGGCTATGCAGTCGATATTTGCAGGCTTTAGAACTGCTACAAGTGGCGGACTAATGGTCGTTCTTGCGGCTGAGATGATAGGGGCTAAGGCAGGACTGGGATTTTTGATTACCAGAGGACAGGATGCCTTTGATGTTCCGCTTATTATGGTTGGCATGATTGTTATCGCCATTGTTGGAACTGTAATTTCTATTTTCACGGATCTTCTTGAAAGGCGGATATGTCCATGGAGCGAGAATATAAAATCAGATTAGATATACAGAATATAAGCAAATGCTTTTCCATGGAAAACGGAAAGAACCATGAGGTTGTGAGGGAACTGTCGCTTACGGTACGGGATAATGAGTTTCTGATCCTGCTGGGACCGGGTCACTGTGGGAAGACTGTCATTTTAAATATGATTGCCGGTCTAATGCAGCCTGATTACGGAAATATTTGTTTAGACGGTAAGAATGTGGTGGGACCAAATCCAGATATGGGAATGGTATTTCAAAAAATTGGGACACTTCCGTGGAAAACCGTTATGGAAAATGTAGAACTGGGACCTAAAATGCGTGGAATACCGAAGCGTGAACGACGGGAAAAGGCTCAGCATTACATTGATCTGGTGGGCCTGCATGGCTTTGAAGAGCATCTGCCAAAGCATTTATCCGGTGGCATGAAGCAGAGAGTCGGAATCGCGAGAGCTTATGCAAATGACCCACAGATATTACTTTTAGATGAACCGTTTGGACAGTTGGATGCACAGACCCGATATAATATGGAAGAAGAAATTGCGCGAATCTGGGAGCAGGAGAAGAGAACTATTTTATTTGTAACAAATAATATTGAGGAGGCATTGATGCTGGGAGACCGGATTATCCTTCTTACGGAGTGTCCAGCAAGAGTGAAGCAGGTGTATCAAGTTGATTTACCGCGCCCCAGAGACATGATGGACTGTAGGTTTTTGCAGATGCGCCGTGAGATTTCAGAAAACACGGATTTGTCAATATAGAAAAAGGGTGCAGTATATGACAGAAAATTATAAAATTGAAGTGAAAGAGCTTACCAAAAACTTCGGAGATTTAAAGGTTTTGGATCATATTTCATTTAAAGTAAAGAAAGGAGAATTTATCTGTGTGGTAGGGCCTACAGGCTGCGGAAAGACAACATTTTTAAATTTACTTACACAGCTTATTGAACCGACATCGGGAGAAATTTTAATTGACGGTAAAACGGCGGATCCAAGGATACATAATATTTCCTTTGCATTTCAGGAGCCATCTGCTATTCCCTGGCTTACCGTGGAAGAGAATATCATGTTTGGTATGAAATTAAAAAAGCTCCCTAAAGAGGAAATCTATCGAAGAACAGAAGAAATTCTTTCATTGGTAGGGCTTACCAAGTTCCGGAAACAATATCCTCATCAATTATCTACCAGTAGTGAACAGCGAATCGTAATCGGGCGAAGTTTTGCCCTGTATCCGGATCTGCTCTTGATGGACGAGCCTTATGGACAGATGGATATTAAAATGCGCTATTATCTGGAAGATGAAGTGATCAGGTTATGGAAAAAATTTGAAAGTACGGTTCTTTTTATCACTCATAATATTGAAGAAGCGGTCTATCTTGCAGACAGGATTATTATCCTGACCAATAAGCCGGCTGCGATTAAAGAAGAACTGATTGTTGACTTAGCGAGGCCGAGAGACTTTACAGATCCACAATTTGTTGAGTTAAGAAAATATGTGACTGAGCAGATTAGATGGTGGTAAGCGGGAAAAGGTATATCAATAAGGAGGACAAAGTAATGAAACTGATGCCATCAATTGCATCAGCCGATCCTTTGGCAGTAGGGGAGGTCTTAAAGAATCTGGAGGCATGGCCTTATCTGCATATAGATATCGAGGATGGAAACTTCGTTCCCAATATTACGTTTGGAATGAAGACTGTCAGGGCGATATGTAAAGAAGCGGAGAAAATGTATATTCAGGTACATTTAATGGTCAGTCATCCAGAAACATATTTAGACGGTCTTGCCGCCTGTGGGGTGGATTCTGTGATAGCCCACTTGGAAGCGCTTGACTATCCACTTTATTTTCTCAATCACTGCCATGCCCTTGGATTGGAGACGGGGCTGGCTGTCAATATAAAAACACCAGTAGAAGCAGTAAATCCTTTTCTGGAAAATATGGATCAGCTGCTCCTCATGACATCGGAGCCTGATTATTTAGAAGAAAAAGTATATGGACCTGCAGTGGAACGCTTAATTCGCTTAGCAGGAACTATTCCGGCAGGAGTAGAATTGTATGCAGATGGAGGCGTGACCAGGGAAACGCTTCGGGAGCTTGAAAGAGCAGGTGTTCATGGGGCAGTCTTAGGCCGTCTGGTATTTCAGAGCCCTGATCCGTTAGAAATGCTTAAGGAACTTAAGGAGGAATAGAATGAATGCAGAAGAGGTATTAAAAGAACTTTGCCTGGCACCGGCTCCATCTGGTTACGAAAAACGAGCTGCAGAGGTATTTTCCAGTAGAATACGCCCGTTTGTTGACCGTATCATGTTAGACCGTATGGGGAATGTGATGGCCACGCTAGACGGTACAGATCCTGAATCACCTTCGGTGATGATGTACGCCCACTTAGATCAACTGGGATTTATTGTAAGAAGGATTGAACCGGATGGCTATATCCAGTTGGACAGATTAGGGGGGATACCGGAAAAGGTGTTGCCTGCACTGCGTTTATGGATACGCACGGTGCATGGTGATTTCATACCTGGTTTGATTGGAAATAAAGCACATCATGCGGCTTCAGCAGAAGAAAAATACAAGGTCGATATGGTGACGAATCTTTATGTCGATATTGGGGCCGCAACAGAGCAGGAGGTAAGGGCGCTGGGAGTGGATGTGGGTTGTCCTGCCATTTATGAACCGTCTTTTCAACCTCTTGCAGGAGATAAAGTAAGCGGTACTGCTTTAGATGACCGTGGCGGGCTGACCGCACTGATTCTTGCCGCCGAGAGTTTATGGGAAGACAGGCCGTCCTCAACTGTGCATTTCGTCGGGACCGTTTGGGAGGAGTTTAATATTCGAGGCGCTGCATTTGCAGCCAGAAGGTTAAAACCGGAGGTGGCTATGGGGCTGGATGTGGTTCTTGCAGGCGATACTCCGGATTTAAAAACGAAATATCAGAATGCACTTGGCAAAGGGCCGACAATTAATTTTTATAATTTTCATGGGAGAGGAACTTTAAATGGGATGATTCCCCATGAAGGTCTGGCCAGACTTGCAGAGGAGTGTGCTTTGAGAGAAAATATCCCCCATCAGCGGTTTGCATCTCTTGGAATTATAACAGAATCAGCCTACGTACAGATGGAAAATGAGGGAGTGGCTTGTCTGGATCTCGGCTACCCGGCCAGATATACTCACTCACCTGTGGAGACGTGCTCCTTAAGCGATATTAAGAATCTTGGCTTGTTGGCAGCAGCCTCCGCAAAGGCGATAACGCCGGAGTTTTCAATAAATCGCTATTCTATTGATTGCTGCAGTGATTCGTGATTAAGTGTATTCATGGCTGATAGGGAGGGGCATATGAAAAAAGGTATCCATTACTGGGCGCTTCCACATACGTTGAATTTAAGGGAGAAGATGGAATTTGCAAAGAGATTGGGATTTGAGGGAATAGAACTTGTAATTGTTGAAAAAGGGGAACTGCAGCTGGATTGCAGTAAAGAAGAATTGATGACGATCCGGCAGGCGGCGAAGGAGACCGGGATAGAAATTATTTCAGTAAGCAGCAGTTTAAACTGGAAATGCTCTTTCACCAGCGATGATGCTCAGATGCGAAAAAAAGCCGGAGAGATGCTGCGAAAACAGCTTTATATAGCAGCTGAGCTTAATTCTGAAGTGGCATTAGCCCTGCCGGGCTTCGTAACAGCAGACTTTATTTCTGACGAAATTCATCCCTCCTTCCGAACTCATGAAGAAGAGGACTATCATCCGGGGCTGGAAATCATTGATTATAATACAGCATATGAACGTTCACTTCGGGCATTTGAGGAGATTGCTCCTATCGCTGAGAGGGTGGGAGTGACGGTGGGAATTGAAAATGTCTGGAACCATTTTTTAATGTCACCGTTAGAAATGCGGCAGTTTATTGATGAGATAGGTTCCAGCTATGTACAGGTGTATTTTGACATTGGCAATGTACAGCCCTCCGGGTATCCGGAACAATGGATCCGGATTCTGGGGTCCCGCATTAAACGGGTTCACATAAAAGATTTTAGAAAAGGCTGCTCCTCGGTTCAGGGTTTTGTGAATTTGCTTAGCGGAGACATTGATTTTGTGAAAGTGATGCAGGCCTTGCACGAGATTGGATATAATGGCTGGATTACCGCAGAGGTAAATGAAAAATGGGATTATCCGGAATTTGCTGCAAAAGCAAGTGCACTGGCTTTAGAGCAATTGCTGGAGGAAAGGAGTAACAGCGATGTATGATATGATGAAATTAAAAACAATTGCAAATCAGCTCAGAATAGAAACAATTGAATCTGTATACAGGGCGAAATCCGGTCATATTGGAGGCTGTCTATCTGCTGCCGAAATAATAGCAGTGCTCTATTTTTATAAAATGCGGTTAGATCCAGAACGGCCTGGGTGGGAGGATCGGGATCGCTTTGTACTGAGTAAGGGGCACTCGGCACCAATCTTATACGCTGCTTTGGCAAAAAGAGGATTTTTTTCCGTGGAAGAGATGAGTCATCTGCGTCAGGCAGACAGCCATCTTCAGGGAGCCCCCAATCCTAAAACGCCGGGAATTGATATGTCATCGGGGCCTTTGGGACAGGGACTGTCGGCTGCAGTAGGTATGGCTCTTGCTGCAAGGACGATGAAAAAAGATTTTTTTGTGTATTGTATGCTGGGAGATGGTGAAATTGAAGAAGGACAGATATGGGAAGCTGCTATGGCTGCTTCAAAGTACCGATTAAATCGTTTGATTACGATTCTTGACCATAATGAGGTGCAGATGAGCGGTACAAATGAAGAGATTATGCCCCTGGGGGATCTAAAAGATAAGTTCGACTCGTTTGGCTGGAAAACCTACGAGATAAACGGTCATTCGATTTCCGAAATTATTAAAATACTGGACCATGTTACACAAGAGAGCCATGGAGAGAAGAGTGAACCGGATAAACCAGTTATGATTATTGCCAATACGGTTAAGGGAAAAGGTGTGTCTTTTATGGAAGGAAAAGCGGAGTGGCACGGAGCTGTACCGACAGAAGAACAGTACGACGCTGCGTTGGCTGAACTGGGAAAGGGAGGAACTAATTTCAATAACTTACGCACTTAAGGAGGTGAAAATATGATAGCTAACAGAGTTGCTTATGGGAATATGGTACACAAGCTGGCGATGGAGGATGAACGGATTACGGTTGTAGATTCTGACTGCATAAATGTACTAAATTATGGTGAGTTCATTAAGGATTTTCCGGATCGTTTTTTTGAATGTGGGATTGCAGAACAAAATATGGTATCCATAGCTGCTGGATTAGCGAGCTGCGGTATGATTCCGTTTGTGGCTTCCTTTGCAGTATTTACAAGTATGAGGGCGCTTGATCAGGTAAGAAATATGATTTGTTATAATGGTTATAGCGTAAAAATAGTGGGAACTCATGCAGGGCTCGAAACTGGTTTTGACGGCGCGACACATCAGGCTATAGAAGATATGGCGATTATGCGCGCAATACCAGGGCTTAGAGTTCTGGCTCCGTCCACTCCAAATATGACTGCAAAACTTACGCGTTTGATGGCGGAGACAGACGGGCCATTTTATATGAGATTCGGGCGGGAAATCAATCAGGAATATTATCCGGAGAATATGGAATTTACACTGGGAGGAAGCAGACTACTTCGAGATGGGGACCGTTTGACGGTTATGGCTTGTGGCCGCATGGTGGATTTTGCAGTTCGTGCAGCAGATCAGCTAATAAAAGAGGGGATCAGGGTAAGGGTTGTTGATATGTATTCCATCAAACCGATTGACGGGAAAGCGATAGAGGCTGCGGTGTCAGATACAGCATGTATTCTTACTGTAGAGGATCATAACACGATTGGCGGCCTTGGCGGAGCGGTCAGCGAATACGTCACAGAACACTGTCCGTGCAAAGTTCTAAAGATGGGAATGAGAGATGAGTTTGGACGATCCGGCTCCAGCGCTGATTTATTTGAGATGTATGGCTTGACAGCAGATAGTATTGCTGCCAGGATTCGTGAATTATTGGAGTAAGCAGAAAGTTAATGGAATATGAATGCAAATAGAGAAAAAGCTGTAATCCAGCCAAAGCTCCAGGTTTATGGAATTTGGCTGAATTACAGCTTTTTCTCATATTATCAGGATGATGCAGTATTGGTCTCTTTTATGAATGGACGGTCTAAAATTCCAATTCCTTATCAAATACCAGATTACTAATTTCTTTGCATTTCCACTTTGTAATAGAACCAAAACATTGTTCCGCATAGTCCAGAGGCGCCTGTTTGTTTGAATAGAGAGAGTTGATCAGGACGTATTTCTCCTTTGTTTCTATCAACAGCAAATATCCTGGTGTCAATTCTACAAGATGGACTTTTACCGGATCGGGATATAGGGGCTCTTTTTCATAAAACTGCTGGTGCTTTATATCCGGCACGGCATACATGTAACGGACTATTTTTAAGGATTTGAACTGTTCATACATGACAAAAAACGCATCCAGCCCCTGCCTCTCATCGTGGTTGGTATGGTCCAATATCATATTTCGCCAGCCGGAGGTCGATTCATAATAGCCGTATTGGCGTGCGGCGTACTCATGAAAAAACCAAAACGGCAGTGGCAGCAAGGTGTCGGTATGATCCTCGATAGACAGCCTGTTAAGAGCCATGGAATACCCGTTTAGGAAGCTGTACAGGGCTGTAATGCTGTGATCCCCGATATACATTGCAGGCCTTATTTTGATTAGATCCAGAATTTCGTAAATTTCATTCATTTGGATATCCTTTCGTGGCGGGAGGGGCCATCTTACAGCCACTCCCCAAACCTTCGAATATAAATTGCTTTAAAAAACTGCGTTGACAGACAGTAGCCTGCAAGAAGAAGTACCAGCCATGGCAGGAATCCGAGCGGCAGGGGAGTCATATCCAGGCCGGATGCCAGAGCGGAGAAGCCTACCAGAACGGCTGCAAGGGCGACGATCGTGGTTGACAGGAGCAGCGGCTTTGCGGCCATGCTCTGTACAAATGGTACTTTCCCGCTGCGGATCATGTGAATGACCAGGACCTGGGATACGGTGCCGAAAACGAACCAGCCGCACTGAAACAGCGGGGCCATAGCCGGCGTATTTGCTTTGATGATCCACCACATGACCGCAAAACAGAGGATGTCGAAGACAGAGCTCAGCGGCCCCATAAAGGCCATGAAGGATTTGATGGACCGGGTTTCCCATTTCCGTGGCTTTTGTAAGTATTCAGGATCTACGTTGTCAAACGGAATCCCCATCTGCGAAAAATCACAAAGCAGGTTTTGGGTCAGTATTTGAACTGGCAGCATGGGAAGGAAGGGGAGGAACAGGGAGGCGACAATCACCGATATCATATTTCCGAAATTGCCGGAAGCCGCCATTTTAATGTATTTGACGATATTCCCAAAGGTCCGCCGGCCAGCCACCACGCCTTTCTCCAATACCATCAGGTCTTTCTTCAACAGGATAATATCCGCGGTTTCCTTCGCAATATCTACAGCGGTATCCACGGAAATCCCCACATCCGCCTGGTGAAGCGGCGGCGCATCATTAATTCCGTCACCCATATAACCGACCGTGTGTCCGTTGGCCTGAAGTGCTTTCACTACCCGCTCTTTTTGGGAAGGGGACAGCTTCGCAAAAATACTGCAGCGTTCCACAGACTCTGACAGTGCGGCATCATCCATGGCCTCCACTTCTTTTCCCGTTAGATAGCGGGAAGTCTCCACGCCCACCTTACTGCATACTTTGACCGCAACGCCTTCACTGTCGCCTGTCAGAACAACAGTCCGCACGCCGTGGCTATCCAGGGCGGTGACTGCCGCCTTTGCACTTTCCTTGGGCGGGTCCAGAAAACCTACGAAACCAATCAGTACCAGGTCCCGCTCATCGTCCACGCTCAATTCTCCTCCTGCCACATCATTTTTCTGTGCCACCGCAATCATCCGGAGTCCGTCCCTGTTGTGCTGTTCGTAAACAGCCCGAACCTTCTGTAAAAGTGTTTCATCCAGCTTAAGGATCTGCCCGTTCCATTCTGCGTAGGTGCAGATTGCCAGCATCTCCTCCACGGCTCCCTTGGTTACCAGCTGCTGCTTGCCGTTCCGGTCTTCCAGGAGCACGCTCATCCTGCGCCGGGAGAAATCAAAGGGGATCTCATCCAACCGGGTGTAGCTGTTTAAGATGGCTTCAATGCCGTTTTCATGAGCCCGGTTTATGATGGCCAGATCAAGCAGATTTTTAAGGCCCGTCTGGAAATAGCTGTTGAGAAATGCGTGACGCAGGGTCCGGTTATCGTCATCCCCCACTACGTTCATGTATTTTTCCAGAATAATTCTGTCTTCCGTTAAGGTGCCGGTTTTGTCGGTGCAGAGTACATCCATTTCGCCAAAGGTCTGTATGGCTCCCAGGGTTTTGACGATAACCTGATGCTTTGACATGAGAACAGCCCCTTTTGCCAGCGTGGAGGTCATGATGACCGGCAGCATCTCCGGGGTCAGGCCTACGGCGATCGTGATGGAGAACAGAAGCGCGTCGCCCCAATCTCCCTTTGTAAAGCCGTTAATGAGCAGTACGACTGGCACCATGACCAGCATGAGCCGGATTAAAAGGCTGCTGACAGAATCAACGCCCCGTTCAAAGCTGTTTTTTGCCCGGTCTCCGGACAGGGATTTCGCCATGGAGCCAAAATAGGTTTCGTTGTTTGTGGCAAGGACGATGCCGGTTGCACTGCCGCTTACCATGTTGGTACCCATAAAACCGATGTTTTGAAGGTCGGTCAGCGCGTCTTCCCTGTCTGAACGGATATCCGCGTATTTTTCTACCGGATTCGATTCCCCGGTAAGGGAGCCTTGAGCGACAAATGCATCTTTCGTGAAAACAAAGCGGATATCGGCCGGAATCATATCGCCGGCGGAAAGCCGTACCATATCTCCGGGAACGACGTCTTCGATGGGAATTTCCGTCTGCACGCCATCACGCAGGACATCGGCCTTGTTGGAAATCATCTTCGAAAGCTTTTCCGCCGCCGAGTTGGAGCGTTCTCCCTGGATAAATGCGACCAGACTGGAGACGATTACCAAAAACAGGATAATGCATACCGTAACGTAATCCGGGTGCTGGGAGTAAATGACATCTGTAAACAGTGTGATAACGGCGATGATAAGCAGTACAATATTGAAGGGATTGACAACCGCGTTTACCAGACGGTGAAGCGTGGTATTGCTCTGACCGGTTGTAATGATATTCTTTCCATACTCCTCCTGAAGCTGCTCCGCCTGCTTTGCAGTCAGCCCCGAGCCGGAGACGGAAAAATGGTCAAACAAGTCTTTTAAATCAAGAAATGCAAAGTTACGAAGAAGTTTTTCGCTTTCATTTTGTTTCTGCTGAATCTGAGCGTTTCTTTTTCTGAATCTGAAAATGTTCTGATTGAGTTTCATTGGGAATTACTCCTTTCCATAATAGAGTTCCCATAAAACAACATAGAATCCGGCCAGCCGGATTCCCGCGCCGGAACGCGGCCGTGCCAGCGGCCATATTTCCCTAACGTGGAGCGCGCACCCTGCCCGGAAGGCTTTTCCTGTTACACAAAAAAAAACCACCCCGAAAGGCGGCGCAAAAGAAACGACAGTTCCATCTATTCCTATAAAAGCACAATAGACGGCCGGTCGTATCCCATGGTACCTACGCGGTTCATGTTGTGATATGAGATTTTGAAGACGTTTTTACGACTTCGAGGGTTGCCGTCCATTGTTTCACCTCCTTGTAACATAGACTGGACATTTTGAAGTGACTACGCCCATCATAGCATTCATGGCGTGATGTGTCAACCGAGTGTCAGGATAAAATATCCGATAAGAAAAATGATGCCAAACATCCGTTCTTGCGTTATAATGGTCTTTAGGTAATGCAGGAGGAAGATAACTATGGATATCAATGATCTGATTATTTACAGAAGAACCATGCCGGAGCGGAGTGCCCGTTATGCCGGTTTCCCGGCGGAGCTTCCGGAGGAACTGCGGGAATATCTGCAGAAAAACGGGGTGAGAGGGCTTTATATCCATCAGGCGGAGATGTTTTTAAGGTCGTTGAAACGGGAGAACGTGGTGATTACCACATCTACGGCCAGCGGAAAGACGCTGGGCTTTCTGCTTCCTGTTATCGAGGAGATTTTAAGGAATCCGCTGGCGCGGGCGGTCTTCATTTATCCGACGAAGGCGCTGGCCAGTGATCAGTACCGCGCGATCCAGCCATTCATTGAATATTTCGGAAAGAGCCGCATTTCGGCGGGAGTTTACGACGGCGACACACCCGCGGGCGAGAGGAGCCGGATCCGGAAAGAAGCGAATATTATTCTGACCAACCCGGAGATGGTGAATGGTGCATTTTTGCCGAATCACAGTAAATTCGGATTCGATTTTATTTTTACGAATCTGAAGTTTGTCGTCATTGATGAGCTTCACACCTATAGAGGCGTGTTTGGGTCCCATCTGGCCAATGTATTCCGCCGGCTTCACCGGGTGTGCCGCTATTACGGTTCATCACCGGTCTTTCTGTGCAGTTCGGCCACCATTGCCAATCCCGTCGAACTGGCGGAGGAGATCTGCGGAAGAAAATTCGTGCGGATCGAGCGGGATGGCTCTCCTGCGGCAGAGCGGACCTACCTTCTGATAAAGCCTCCGAAGATTCAGGGGCACGATAAAAAGTACTATGGACAGGTGCAGGCCACGGCGGTGGCGGCGGAGCTGATCCCGGAGCTGGTGGAACAGAGAAAGAATTTTATCGCATTTGCCCGCTCCCGAAGAAATGTGGAGGTAATTCTAAAGGAGGCGAGGGACCGTCTTGAAGCGGAAAGTCCGGCCAGTGCGTCCCAGGCAGATAAAATATCCGGTTACCGGGGCGGTTACACGCCTGCGGAGCGTAAGGAGATCGAGCACAAGATGGTGACAGGAGCGCTGTGCGGGCTGGTGTCAACCAATGCGCTGGAGCTTGGTATCGATATTGGTAAGATCGATGCTACCGTGCTGGCCGGATATCCGGGAACGAGGGCATCCTTCTGGCAGCAGACGGGCCGGGCCGGAAGAAGCGGCCGGGCGTGCACCAATTATCTGATTCTTGACAGCCAGCCTTTCGATCAGTACATCGGAACGAACCCGGGATGGCTGTTCGAAAACAGCAGTGAGAGCGCCGTCGTAGACAAGAACAACCTTTTAATTGAACTTTCCCACATCAGGGCGGCTGCGGCGGAGATTCCCCTGACGTTGGATGATGCCTCTGTCTTTCCGGATCTGGGCGAGACGATTCCGGTCCTGATGCGGGCAAAGGAGCTGACCGGACAGAATGGCAAATTCGTGTGGTCGGGCGGTTCCTTTCCGGCCGGAGATTACAGCCTGCGCAATATTGACCCCAACCGGTACAAGCTGCTCTTAAAGGACAGCGGAAAAGAGATCACGGAGATGGACGAGATGCAGGCGTTCCGCGAGATTCACCCCGGAGCCGTCTATTTACACGGCGGCGTTCAGTACCAGGTGGTGACGCTGGATCTGGAGACAAGGACAGCCCGTGCCGTGCCGTTTAATGGAAATTACTATACGACGCCCATGGGGAATACGGACATCACGATCATTCACGGCAGGAAAGAGAAGCCGTGGAAACGAATAGATGCGGTGTTCGGCGATGTAAATGTCAACGCGCAGGTTTCCCTGTACCGCAAGCTGCAGTTTCATAATCATCAGAATCTGGGTTATGAACAGATTAACCCTTCGTTATCCAGAGAATTTGAAACGGAGAGCGTCTGGCTGAAGCTCCCGGGTAATGTGGTAGCGGCCTACCGCCGTCTGCTGCAGGAGAGTCCAAACGGGCAGATGATCCGAAACAATCATTTTGAGGGGCTGTGCTGCGCCATTCGAAACGCAGCGCGCCTGGTAACGATGACGGAGCAGGAGGACATCGGCACGACTGTCAGCACTAACGCCGTTTATGCAGAAAAAAGCGTTGAGGAGTCCGTATATCTCTTTCTCTACGATCAGTATACCGGAGGTCTTGGATATGCCGAGAAAGCGTACGAGCTGATTCCGGAGATTATAGAAAATGGTATCGCCATGGTGAGCGGCTGTCCCTGCGAGGACGGCTGCGCCGCCTGTGTCGGTGACTACCATCTCGATAAAAGTATGGTTCTGTGGGGGCTTAGGAATATGCTGGAGGAGTCAGAAGTGCCGAAACATGTGAAAATGGCGCCGTACGGCCCATCGACATTTATACAGAAGCCATTTCGGTTTGACGAGCTGGAAGCGCAGTGGAAGGCATTTACCGCCATGCTGCTGAAAAACGGGGAGCCGTTTGCCTCCTTCTTAAATACGGTGAATGCGGTCAGGACGGAGGGGAGGAGACTCGCTCTGATTACGGATCAGCCATTTTACCGGGAGTGGATCATGGAGGAGACAAACCGAAAGGCCCTTAATAATCTGATTTCCTATTATACGGACGCACCGAAAGGATTTGAACTGGAGGTGGAGGTTCGGAAAAGAGAGGAAAACAGAGAGAACCGGGACGATGGCTGTGGTGAAAACGGCGGGGACAGAAGCGGAGACAACAGAAGCAGAGACAACAGCGGAGACAACAGCGATATGCGGAAAAAGCTTGAACAGAGGCTTAATAAGCTTAAGAAAAAGGAGAATTAGGTGGACTGGGAAAGAGAATGGGAGAGGCTGAACCCCTATCAGAGGGAAGCGGTCACCGATGAAAATAAAGCCTGCCTCGTGAGTGCGAATGTGGGGAGCGGAAAAACGACGGTGCTGACTGCGAAGATTCTCTATCTTCATGAGGTGAAGCATGTGAGTTACCGGGATATGGTGGTGCTTACATTCACAAACAAGGCGGCTTCTGAAATACGGGAGCGGCTTGTGCGTGCGGACCTCTCAGTGACGCCGGAGGAGACGGAAAACTTCGGGACGTTTCATGGCGTGGCTCTGGGACTCCTGAAAAAAAGGCTCCCGGTGGAGACACTGGGATATACGAAGGACTTCATGGTGATGGAGCCGGATGAGGAACTGGAGCTGGCCCATGCGCTGATAGCGGAGAAAAAGCTGAAGATAAAGTACAAGAACCGGCTGAGAAAGCGGCTGGCGGCAGCGGAGCGCGTATCGGCAGCGGGCGATTCAGGAGTGGCCGGCAGACAGGATGATCTGGAAATCCTGGCAGGGCTTCTCACGGAGGAAAAACTCAGGCGAAATAAGATGACATTTTCGGATCTGATGAAAAATGCCTGCCTCCTGATGGCGAAAGAGGAAGGCGAGGAAGAGAGATCTGCGGATATTCAATGGGTGATTGTTGACGAAGTACAGGACTGCGATGGAAAACAGCTGGAATTTATTGATTGCTTTATGGCAAAGGGAGCGAAGCTGTTTGCGGTTGGAGATCCCAATCAGGTGATCTACAGCTGGCGTGGGAGCGCGTTTCATTTGTTTTATACTTTGAAGACGCGGTATCAGGCGGCAGAGCTTTCGCTCCCGGTCAATTACCGGTCCTGCAACGAGATTCTGGAGGCAGCCCGGTGTTTTCAGCAGAATGGCGGGGCTTTGGAAGGGATAAGAGGAAGCGGGGAAAAGATTGTGGTGAAGAACCACTACGACTCCTTTCAGGAAGCGTGTTATCTGACTGACCGGATCCGTGAACTGCAGAAACAGGGGATTCCTTTTGACGAGATCGCCATATTTTACCGCTTGCAGAGCCAGTCTAAGGTGCTGGAGGATGTATTTTCAAAGAATGGAATTCCATTTGAGGTGGCCGTAAAGACGGGGATTCATGAAATTCCGGTGCTGGAATGGCTCCTGCGGCTTCTGCGATTCCTGGCGGACCCGGCCGACCGCGCTGCTGCGGTTTTCGTTCTGAGCAGCCGGGAATACGGCGTGGGAATTTCTGCGAAGAAGGCGGAAAAACTGGCAGAGGAAGGCTGCACGGGAGTATGCGGCCGAAAGGAAGCTTCTGAGAGTGGATCAGAAAAAGCTGCGGTGCCCGGACTTTTCGAAAAAATGGTTTCGTTTGACCGAAATGGCGCTGAGATAAAGGATACGAATGCATTTTATGAGTATTTTGATCTGGATTGTTCACTGAAACCCAATGCAGCGTCTTATGAGGACGATAAGGTAAATGTCCGGCATTTTCTGAACCGCATGTTTGCATTTATGAATGCAAAAAACCTTAAGCTTCCGGAAGGGCTTCGGGAATTCTTGAATTCAGCGGCGCTGTATGGAACTTCTCGGGAACTGCTTCCTGAGGCGGACGGCGCCGGGGAGGCCCGCGTGAAAATGATGACACTCCATGCCTCAAAGGGACTGGAGTTTTCCCATGTCTTTATCATTGGTGTGAATTATGGCCTGATTCCGTTGCGGACGAAAGGGATAGACGGGGAAGATGAGGAGAGGCGGCTGTTTTTCGTGGGAATTACACGGGCCAGAAATTATCTGGAGCTTTCCTGGTATACAAATCCCGACATCTTCGGTGTGATGGCCGGGGAAAGCCGTTATATCCGGATGATTCCGTCAGAACTGGTGCAGGGACAGGAGCCGGAGAGGCGGACGGGAACTGCCAACCTGCAGGAGCTGCGGAGACAGGTACAGATGGCGAAGGAAAACGGGGAGAAGTTGGAAGAAACGGAGGATGTGGAGAAAGCAGATGGAATGAAGGTTATGGAGGAGAAAACGCCAAACATCGAATCTGCATCTGCCGAAATACTGGTTCGCCACGAAACATACGGATGCGGCAAAGTTGTTGAAGAAGATGACACGATGATTACCGTAGAATTTGAAGGATACGGAAGAAAAGAATTTATCAAGGCATTTAGCTGCCTGGAAATATTGAATGGACAATAAGGGAGGAATTTTTATGAACTATTATGCTGGAATGGACATAGGCGGGACGAATGGAAGATTAAAACTGAAAGACGGAGACGGGAATATCCTCGGGGAATTCACCGGGCCAGGCTGCAGTATCAATACGGACGGATACGATAAGAGCCGGAGCCGCTGCCGGGAACTGGTGCTTCCGGCACTGAAGGAGCTGGAACTGAATCCATCGGACTGTATGGGGATTTGTGTGGCGGCAAGCGGAATTGATTCACCGGGATATGAGAAGATGTGTCGGGATATCTTCGAGGAAATGGGATTTAAGTCCGACTGTATCCGGGCAGTCAATGACTGTGAGGTCTTTCTGTATTTGAAGGAGGGGCCGTCGATGGTAGTGGTATCCGGTACCGGTTCCATCTGCTATGGAATCGATGCGAAGGGCACTATATACAGGACCGGGGGCTGGAATCATATCTTAAGCGACGAGGGCAGCGCATTTTATCTGGGTATGCAGACTATGAGACTTGCAGCAGAGGATCTGGACGAGAGGACCAAATGCCCGTATCTTACCCGGATGTTTATGGAAAAGAGCGGCCTGGATACGCTGGAAAAGATTGATTTGTTCGTGAATGAGCATTTGTTTGATAAGTCGGAAATCGCCCGCTTTTCCATGATTGCCTATGAGGCCGCCAAACAGGGAGATTTACAGGCGGAAGGAATCCTTAAGGACTGTGCGGAGAAAATATGGAAACTCATTGAAGATACTGCCCGTAAGGCCGGCTGGACCAGACAGAGCCAGGAATCCCTTGCGAACGGGATGGAAAAACCTCATCTGTGGCTGTGGGGCAGTGTTCTGGTTAAAAATGAGATAATCAGAGATGAAGTGGTAAAAAGGGTGAGACAGGTCATGCCGGAAATCGCTGTCGCTGTCCCGGAGACGAGTGCGCTTGATCTGGCTTTGAGGCTTGCGGGAAAGATCAGATAAAAGAGCTTATCTGCTTAAATGGAGGTGAAAGTATGGAAAATATATTCTAAATCAATTATCTGCGTATTTAACAAATAAATTCGGAAAAGGATTTTCTGTTACTAATTTGAAACAAATGCGTCAATTTTATATGATTTATTCGCACGATAAAATTGGTCAGACACTGTCTGACCAATTCAAAGGACTATCATCGGTTGAGCCAGAACGTAAGTTTGTCTTAAGCTGGTCACATTATCTACAGTTGATGAGGATTACTAATGTTAATGAACGCCATTTTTACGAAATTGAAGCGATGAAGAATGGTTGGAGTTTATCAGAATTGAAACGCCAGTTCGATAGTTCTTTATATGAACGATTAGCGCTAAGTAAAGATAAAAAAGCAGTGGCACGGCTTGCTGCCGAAGGGCAGGTAGTCGAGTCGCCACAGGACTTAATTAAACACCCTTATATTTTAGAGTTTTTGGGGTTGCCGGAATTACCTGAATATTCAGAAACGGAGTTGGAAAGTAAAATTATTGATAATCTGCAAAAATTCCTGCTGGAATTAGGTACTGGATTTGCCTTCGTTGGCAGACAAGTGCGATTTACTTTTGATGAAGAACATTTTAGGGTGGATTTAGTGTTTTTTAACAGGCTTCTTCGCTGTTTTGTTCTATTTGAAAGGTTAAATTACCAGAGGAGAATCATACAATTGGCATAATACTATGCAAAGATAAGAAGCAATCTATTGTGGAAATGACTTTGCCGGAAAGTAATAATCAAATATTTGCAAATAAATATGAGACAATATTACCGAGTAAAGAGGACTTAAAATTGTTATTGGAACAGCAATCGTAAATACAGCGAATTAAAAATCGGTTCCCTGCAGTAGTTTTGCAGGAAACCGATTTTTATGGTACTAACGAAAGACATTGAAAATGTGGTTCGCGATCATCAATATATTATTTGTATTCTCATACGTGCTCCGGATCCAGCGAAGGCGTGTAGACCTCCCGGCTCCCGTTCATCTCTATAAGCACAGAGTGAGCCGGGATTTCAATATTCTCATACTGATAAGAGGAATCACCGAAATTAGCAACCGCAACCGCGGCCGCCTCCCCGCCGCCTCCGAATACGGTTTTCTGCACGCTGCCGTCCTCGCTCTTATATTCAAAACCGGTCATTTCCCGGGTGACAGCCGTTTTGCTGAAGTCCGACCAGACGGTTTGGTGGCGGAGAATGTCTTCTTTATACTTTGACCATTCCACCGCATCGAGATGATAGAGCGGAGGGACGTTGTAAAGGATTTCCCGTATCATACGGTCTGCAGTCGCGCCCTTGATTTTGAAGGTCGACCAGTCCCAGTGGTAGCTTGTGATGACAGAATCATTGTAGACGAGCTTGAATAGCGGAATATCGTATTTCGGGTCCACAAAGGTGGTATGGTACTGTTCTTTTACCGGAATCCGTTTGGAGAAATGTTCCGCGACGCCACCGTTAGGATTGTAGTACTTTCCGATATAATAGTCGCTGTCCTGATTCTTTTTCATGTCCTCATCCATCCAGGCAAATGTCTTCAGTTCTATTCCATGGGCGTATGCGATATCAGAGGCTGCGAAATCATTGCCGCCCTCCGAGCCGATGACGAGATGGTACTGGTCTCTGATGTAAGACATACGTTCCAGTCTGGCGGCAAGATCTTCCTCCTGCGTGGTGATATGAGAAGGTGTGTAATCGTCGTAAATCTCTCCGGTTGCGTCACAGTCGATAAACCAGGAGTTAAACGGAAGCTGGCTGGACATGATGCCTTCCATACGATTTTTGACGGCAGGAAGCGACAGGGTGGGATTTAATTTGCGGCCAACGTTCTGAAAGCCGCTTTCCGGTTTGCCGTTCTGATCCGTTATGACTGCGTTTTCATACAGGGATGGATCGTCAAACTGAGCGGTAATCCACTGCTCTCTGCCGGGCTCGTGAATCGAATGGTAGGAGTCGTAGCTGGCGATAAGATAATCCTGGCTGACCGCAGTTTCGACCAGCTCCGGTTTTCCATACGCCTGTTCCCAGCTGTTAAGGCCGATCCAGGCGTGTTCGATTCCGCCTTCCTTCATTTCCTGAAGCAGAGTAACCGTCTGGGAATCCATCCACTGTCCGGCATCGGCAAATACTTCCGGTAAATTCGATGCGACGGCATATTTGTGAACCTGAATCCGGTCCGTTTCACTTAAGTTACCATATCCTTTTGCCAGGAGAACCTCTAACTCTGAAGAGCGCTGCGTAAAGACAGATGGTTCCCAGAAATCATCCCGTTTCAAAAGCTGGCTGATGTAGCTGCAGATTACATTTTTCTGATACTCTGCCACGTAGTCCTGACCCTGTATTTCCTTCAGGACAGATGTAAATTCCTGACCATTTTCCAGGCGTCCGGCAAATGACAGAAAATATTCCATAACCGGCGAGGAAAGAGACGTTCGAAATGCCTGCCAGTTGATATCATCCGCTGATACGGCGAAATCACCCCAAAGATAGATGAAAGGAGCTCCGTACAGCTTACGGATATTGGGATTTGCCTCTGCTTTCTGTTCCAGGGTGGTAAATTGTCCCTGCTCGATTACGTAATTGCGATACAGCTTGGCCGCGCTGACAGGATCTTTGTCCGTGATGTAAATTCGAAATTTATTTGTCCGGTTATCGTCGATCGCCGGATACTGATGGGAGACAGAGAACGCGATGGGGGAATCTGAAGTAAAATTCATCTCTGTCCGGTAAGGATCTTCCATAACGAACAGGAGGTTGTAGCTTCCGGCAGATGAGATCCAGAACGGCATGGAAAGCTGCTCCATCACCTGGAATTCCTGGCCATTTAAATAATCGAACCAGGCCGGATCGTCCGCAGGTACCCGCTTGCCTTCGCCAAAGGGAAAATAGTAGGTATCTGCGGAGATAACGGGCCATGTAAAGGAATTGTCGTTCTCATTTTCCGAGGTAATCTCCACACTTAAATAGTCCTTTTCGGGAGACAGGGATACTGATATCTGCTCATCGGGATAGCGCCAGCTGACGGTATCGCCGACTTTTCCATAGTCCAGTACGGTTCTTCGTTCCCCCTTAGCAGCAGCCGTTATAAGCGTCTGTTCCACCTCGAAGGACAGGGTGAATTCTTCCGGCTCTACCTCAAAATCAAAGGGAAGTCCGGTATCATGAGATTCAGAGACCTCCATTTCCTCCGGGACGGCCGCAGATGACGGTTCCGGATTCTGGCTGTTGGATGAACAGCCGGTTAAAGCCAGGGCCAATGGCAGAAGCAGGCCCAGCTTTTTAGACAGTAAATTTTTCATTGTAAACTCCTTTTCTGATTTTTCATTTTGCGCGCAGGGAATCAGGCGGACAGGAATGCGTATCCGGCCGATGACTGCTGTATATCGGGCATTTGATTTATACAAAGGGGATTATAAGGCTCGGTTGTTACATTCATGTGACAAAATAGACATGGATTGACAATTTACATGACTGGAATGATATGGAAAAGGAAATCAGGCTGGCCGGTTGCTTTTCTTCCAGAGTCCGCTTATAATAAATCAGCAGGCCGTAAAGGCAAATTCCAACAGATACAGAAAAATTACGATACCAGACTTACAGACCAATTACCATATCAGGAGACCACAATGGAGTTTAACGAAAAGCTGCAGCAGCTCAGAAAAAAGAATAATCTCACCCAGGGACAGCTTGCAGAGCAGCTGTTCGTATCGAGGACGGCTGTATCGAAATGGGAGAGCGGCAAAGGATATCCCAACATAGAATCGCTGAAGAGTATTTCAAAATTATTTTCCGTTTCCATAGATGATCTGTTATCCGGTGACGAGCTGATCAGTCTGGCGGAATGTGAAAATCGTTCCAATATAAAAAAGGTATACGGACTGATGGGCGGAATCATCGATGTAATGGCGGCCGCCTTCATTTTTTTACCGCTGTACGGAAAACCGGAGGGCGGACATATTTACCATGTGAATCTATTGTCCTTTACGGATACAACAAAAATAAATCTCTGGATATACTGGGGCATTTTTTGTTTTTTGATAGTTTTAGGAATCATGAAGCTGATTTTGACTCATTATGATAAAGAGGCGTGGCTGAGCAGGGTCACCAACGGTTCGGTCGCATTGAGCGCGGCGGCAATCTGTTGTTTTGCCGCGGCGAGGGAACCATATGTGACAGTTCTGATGTTTCTGTTTTTCGTATGGAAGATTACGTTGCTGTATTACATAATGAATCGTAAACAGCATCAGGCGAAAACTTCGTAAAAACGTGATAAAAAGGCCTCTGACACGATACGTGTCGGGGCCTTTTTGCTATTGTGAGAGTAAGTTTCTTGTCTTTTTTCAGTGGAAAGCAGATAATCTCAATACAGCCTGCAGGAAGCAATCTCGTAATGAAAAGAAAGGATACATGATAATGCTTAAGAAATCAAAACAATCTCTCATCATGGCAGCAAGTCTGTTTTTACTCTTTATAATTTTTACGGTTATGGTTAAAACAATTGATGTAAGACCGATCGGACCGGAACAGTCGTCCGTCGGTTTCGCGTCAGTCAACAAATTCGTATTTGAACTGTTCGGTGTGAATCCGCTGTGGTATAACGTAAGCGAATGGACGGGCGCCGCCGCCATGGCGACTGCGTTCGGGTTTGCCATGACGGGGCTGTTCCAGCTTGTAACACGCAGAAGCATCCGGAAGGTCGATGTCCCGATTCTGGTGCTGGGGGCATTTTACGGTATCCTTGCGGCCTGTTATGTGTTCTTCGAGGTCGTTGTCATCAATTACAGACCCGTTATTCTCACACAGGGGTCAGTACTGGAGGCGTCTTTCCCATCTTCCCATACGATGGCCTCCATCTGCATTATGGCTACGGCGATGATCGAATTTCACGATTATCTGCGAAAGCGGCGAGGATGGCTGATGGCAGCGGATACCGCGGCTGTTCTGATCCTTGTATTAACGGTAGTCGGGAGAATGCTCTCTGGCGTACACTGGTTTACTGATATTGTGGCCGGTGTGATCCTTTCGGCGGCGCTGATCGCTCTGTTCTGTCTGGCTCTGCAATATACAGAGGAACGATACGGCAGAGCAGGAACGGCAGATTCTAGAAAATGACTTCAAATGTAATAACATGGCCTTCCCGTATACAGCGGACCTGATATCCGAACGTATCAGCGATTTTTTTGACGATCGGCAGACCGAGTCCGGTACCGGACAGCGCCTTGTTGCGGGAGGGCTCTCCGACATAGAACGGTTCCCAGATCCGTTCCGTGTCCAGATCGTCATTTCCAAGTTCGTTTGTGATCCGAAAACAGCACTGCCCATCGTTTTTGCCGAGTTCTGCATGTACGGTGCCGGAGGCGGCGTATTTTACCGCGTTGGAGAGCAGGTTGGAAAACAGTTCCGTGACCAGCTCTGCATTTCCCGTGATTTCCAGATTCGGTGTGACGGCTGTGTTTAGGCTAAGCCCACGCTTGGAGAGAAAGAGCTTCTGCTCCCCGATGCATTCAGAAAGCAGCAGATCCAGCCTGATGGTGGTCAGCGGGTGTTCTTTCCGCTCGATTCCCGACAGGTTCAGAAGCCGTTCTGTCATCTGCGACATCCGGTTGTTCTGCTGGATGATGGTTTCTAAAAAGGTGCCGTCGTCCAGCCCATCCTGGATTCCGGAGGAATACATGCCGATCAGGGAGATGGGAGTCTTTAAGTCGTGGGCCACGTCGTTTAAAAGCTGTTCCATCTGCTGATTTTTGGCCTGAAGCATTTTCTGATACTGCTGTATGGAAATGCTCATCTGGTTCATGCTGTCCGCAACGTGCTCCAGCTCATCGCGGGTGTTGATACGCAGGGAACCGTACTCCTGACGGGCGATCTCCTGCGAGAAATGCTCCATGCGGCGCAGCGGATTGGTGATATGTTTTACCAGTAAATACAGCAGTGCCACGGCGATAATCAGGGAAATGACATGAAGCAGGATGCTGAAACGGTTGATAATCCCGATGAAGTCCGCCGTATTGGGAATAATGGCGGCGACCGCATATAAATTGGAGCCCACCGGGATATACTCGACTAAAATACCGTAGTTTAACTTGTCCTGCTGGTAAAGGCGGAACTGGGAACCCTTCTGGACGGCGGACAGATAATCCTGATCCCATAACCAGAATTTTTGAAAACCGAGACCCTTCTCACGGAATTTGTCCCGCAGACTGCTGCTTAACGCATCGTAATCGGAAGTATTGGCGGCGTACGTGATCAGCACATTATCAGAGCCTTCCAGGCTGGCGACGGCTTCATCCGGTGACATTCCAGCGTCTAAATATTCCCTGATGCGGCTGCCGGCCTGGCTGACATACTCTGTCTGCTGACGCAGATAGTACCGCGCCGCCACCTTCGAGTTGACGAAAAGTGTGGCGGCCAGGATCAGGGCCAGAATCGCTGCCGTACCGCAGATGAACTTGGTGGACAGCCGGTGGAAGCGTCGTTTTCCTTTAGTCATGGCCGCCTCCCATCACGTAGCCCATGCCGATACGCGTCCGGATGAGGTCCTCGCCGATCTTTTTTCGAAGACGGCGGATATTCGTATCGACGGTGCGGGGGTCTCCCTCAAAATCCATTCCCCACACGTGATTCAAAAGCTGTTCCCGTGACAATACGATGTTTGGATTGGAGAGAAAATATTTTAAAAGTTCAAACTCTGTTTTGGTGAGGACCATCTTCTGATGGTCTTTTGTCACTTCCATTGTGACCGAATTCAGGCGGATATCATGGAACTGCAGGACATCAGCCGCGTTGCACAGTTTTTTAATGCGAAGTAAAAGAACCTGTATGTCAAACGGTTTTCGCAGGTAATCATCGGCGCCGCAGGAAAGTCCGGCTATCTCGCTTTCACTTTCTCCCTTTGCCGTCAGCATGAGAACCTTTACGGGGATGTTTAAAAGACGGATCTCTTTTAAGGTCTGAATTCCATCCTGAACCGGCATCATCCAGTCCAGCAGTACCAGATCAACCGGGTGCTCTGTCAGGAAATCAACGGCGGCACGGCCGTCGGAAACCACGTTTACCAGATAGCCTTCACGCTGGAGATAAAGCTTTAGGATTTTCTGCATTTCAGGATCGTCTTCTGCGATTAATAATTTCATGGCGGCCTCCTTTGCCGGTAATTGGCAGACGTATCCGGAATGGAAGCCTGCCGTGGCCATGATGGCTGTTATATTAGGATAATATAGATTGAGATTTTGTGCAAGGAGTGTCTGACTTTTTAACTATGTCAATGGCATGACTCGTAATGCCCGCTAAATCCTCGCGTTCACAGACCGCAAAATGGTATTTTAAATAAAGTTCAAACGCGTCACGGTCCATGGCATCTACGGCCTCGCGCATAAATAAGGCACAGCCATCCGCTGCGACGTAATGCAGACGGGTTACAGGAAGGGCAGAGATCAGATCATCGATGTCCTCTTTTCTGACAAGCTCAAATAAATCCTTTGGCTCTGACTTAGCAGCGAATGTCCGGGAATCAAGCAGGCCCTTTTCTATATATTCGGCGACATTAATGCTGCCGCGGTGGAAGCCCTCATCAAGGAGGCAGCCGTCGGATATTACATACGCAGCAAAGATCACGCCGCCCGGTTTTGTAACGCGAATCGCCTCGCGCAGAGCCTGCAGCTTATCCTTTTTGGTGTAAAGGTGATACAGCGGCCCCAACAGCAGCGTGATATCATATCCGTTGTCCGGAAATGCGGACAGGTCCATGGCGTTGCCCTGGGTGATCGTTATGTTTTCTCCTGCCTGGGTATTTTTACGGAAAACATCTATGTTATGGCCGACCAGCTCCACCGCGTCCACGGCACAGCCCTGACGGGCCAGAGCGTGAGAATACCGGCCGGTTCCGGCTCCGATTTCAAGCACCCGGTCCCCTGGCTTTCTATATTTTTCAATGTAGCGCATCGTGGTGAGAAATTCAACCGATCCATGCTTTAAGGCCAGCCGGCTGTCTTCGTCATATTGATTGTAAAAATCGATTAAGTATTGGTTTTCTGTCATAGGGGACTCCTTCTACCGCTGGGGTGCGTCTGGTTTTTCCTGATGAATGAGGGCGGTTAACAGGTTCATCAACATCTTTTCCGCATGGTTCCTGTCAAATGAGATCTTTTTGGCCGCTGTCAGAACCGCTATGCCGTGAGTATAAAGAAACAGATCCAAAAAGATTACCTTTGCACGTTCTAACTCTACGCCGATGGTTTCGGAAAAGAGTGCAGCCCTTTTTTCATTATCGGCCTCGTGATAAAAATCCTTTGCCTCAGTCATATTCAAATCCATATCGTTGATAAATAACAGTTTAAATAAGTTCGTTTCTTCCTCTGCAAATGCAAGGTACGAAAGAGGCAGTACTAAGCAGGGATTTACATCTTCAGTATGACTGAAATCGATTACATACCGGTTATAGTATTCGTATGCAAAATCAAGAAATTCCTTTTTTAATTCCTCCATATTCTCGTAGCAGGTGAAGATCGGACGGGTAGAAGACTGCAGTCTGCCAGCGATGCTCCTTGCGTTTACTGTTTCGAAGCCTGTTTCCTTCGTGATCTCGAGGACCGTGTTTAATATCATTTCTTTTGTGATCTTTGCTTTTGGCGGCATAAGCGTCTGCCTTTCTGTGTTAGAATTGATATGTTACAAGCGTTGTGTAACTATTGTTGCATATTGGAAAGACAATGTCAAGAGAGAAAATTATTTGTATCTTGCAACAGTTCAGGGCGGCGGGAAAAACTGCTGCCGTATTTTATTTAAATTTCTTCCGATATTCCGAAGGCGACATTCCATACTGCTTCTTAAACAACAGATAAAAGTTCTGCCTGGAGTTTATCCCCACAAGCTCATCGATATCGCTGATCGGAGTATCGGAGTGGAGAAGAAAGTACACGGCCTTTTCCATGCGGTACTTAGTCAGATAATTCCAGATCGTAAGCCCCGTCTTTTCGCGAAAGATTTTTTGAAGATAGACCTTGTTAAGCGCTACATACGCTGCGATCTCATCGATATTCTCTATGGAAAAAAAGTGATAATTGATATAGTTTTTGATCTGCTCCACATAAGTATCTGTGGGGCTTTTTTCGGCGGAAAGAAGGCGGACGACCTCGATCAATGCCTTATTGACCAGAATATTTAAGTAGTAAGGGTCTTTTTTGTTATTGGTCTCATTGCAGATCTCCTCCAGCAGGTGAAAGATGTTTCGCGCATTCTGAATCACCAGGCCGGTATTCAAGTGCTGAAAAAATGTGCCGAGGCAGGGATAGGCTTTGACAAGGGCGGAGAGCGTGCCGATGGAAGGCGTAAGCTCAGACTGATAGTAATTAATACTCATATTGATGCAGGAATCAGGGGAAATCAGCTTGTGCGGCGTATTTCCGTTGACGATCATCAGGTTTCGTTTCTTCAGATTATAAATTTCACCTGCAATATCGTAATAGCAGGTTCCCTCTACAATGTAATTAAACTCAATGGATCCGGCCGGATGCTGATGGTAGTCCATATAGTATTTCTGCCAGTTCATATAGCAGATCTCTTCGGGCAGAAGGACGCAGTCCGGATTCGTAATTTGATAAGCGTTTTCGTATGCCATAGCAGTTTCTCCTTTTCATCTCGATTCTCCGTATAACCGTCTCTTCCTATCCTACCGCATAAAATCCCCACTGTCAAAAAAATGTAATAAATAATAGCTTCTTAATAAAAAAAGACCTTATTTTAAACGGTAGAAACATCTATGAAATCCGTGTATATTAATACATGTAAAGCAGTGAACCAAAGTAGTCAAGCACCCGTATGAAGCGGGGATTCTGACTCACGCGGCCGCCGTCGGATGGACATGTGGGCATGTCTGACTGGCTCGTTGACCGCGGTAATAAATAAAAAAATTGGAGGGCAGTTACTATGAAGAAAAATTTGGCAGGACTTTTTGTTGCAGCGGCAATGGTGGTATCCTTATGCGCATGCGGGTCAGGGGGAAGCGGCAGTACAACTGCAGACAAGACCAGCGAGGCGGCAGCGACAGAGGCAGCGGCGGGGGCAGCAGCCGGCGGGGGAGATTCAGTTACACTCACCTATGTGACGTGGAATGAGAATCAGCGGGGGCAGATTCAGGATACTATCGACGGATTTCAGAAGCTTTACCCGAATATCAAAGTAGATTTACAGATCACCCCATGGGGGGAGTACTGGACGAAACTGGAGGCTGCGGCAACCAGCGGAAATATGGCCGATATTGTGACCATGCATACCAACGTAGTCGCAAAGTATGTAAACGGCGGCAAGCTGGCGCAGCTCGATGATTTAACTCAGTACGATGATACCTTCAGCTACGATAATTATCCGGAGGGAGTAACAAAGCTGTATACATTTGGCGATGCCCATTACGGAGTGCCGAAGGACAAGGACTGTGTCGTGCTCGTATACAATAAAGAGCTGTTTGATAAAGCGGGCGTAGAGTATCCGAACGCGGACTGGAGCTGGAACGATGTGGAGGAAGCCGCGAAGAAGCTGACCGATAAGGAAAACGGCGTCTATGGATTTGCCGCATACAACCACGATCAGGAAGGCTGGGGTAACTTCCTGTATGAAAACGGCGGCAGTATTATCGACGAGACAACACACCAGTCCGGGCTGGACAAGCCGGAATCCATTGAGGCGATGGAGTGGTATATGAATATGAACGCCAACTATTCACCTTCCAATGAAATGATGGCGGAAGTCAACTATATTGAGTTATTTGCAACGGGAACGGTTGCCATGCAGACCTTTGGCAACTGGGAACTGAGCTATTTCACGGAAAATGAGCTTGTAAAAGATAAGTTTGCCATCACAGAGCTTCCGGCAGGGCCTACCGGCATCAAGGCCACACAGATGAACGGCCTGGCGTTGTCTGTTCCCAGCGACTGCAGAAATATGGAAGCAGCCAAAAAGTTTGTCGCTTATGCAGGCTCCAAACAGGGGATGTTAGATTCCATTAACGGACCGGCCATTCCGGCATTTACGGGGGTAGAGGCCGACTGGGCAAAGGCACATGAGGATTTATATGATACCGGCGCTATTTTGAAGAGCATGGATTACGGGGTACAGTTTGTAGGAACGGAGAGCAAGACAAAATGGTCCGAGGTCATGAATACTTACGTGGCGAAAATATTTAACGGGGAAGCGAGCGTAGAAGAGGCATTTACCCAGGCTGCGAAAGAGATCAATGAAATTCTGGCAACGGAGAAGAAATAACAGGAATCCGTGAACCAGGGGGCTGCTGCGAGCTTTTAGCAGCCCTTTCTTTCCCAGGGGGGAGATAACATGAACAAACGAAAATATAAAAACTATCTATGGGGCTACTTCTTTGTTGCGCCGACAATCATAGGGTTGCTGATTCTCAACATCTATCCGATCTTTAAAACACTTCTGCTGAGCTTTTCGACCAGCACAGGCTTTGAAGAGTATGTGTTCAGCGGCCTGAATAATTTCACACGGGTCCTAAAGGACCGGGAGGTCTGGATCGGACTTAGAAATACGCTTATTTTCTCCGCTGTTTCCGTACCGGGAGGTATCTTTATCAGCCTGCTTCTGGCATGGCTCATGAGCAAGGAGATCAGGGGAAGAAGCGTTTACCGTGTTATTTATTTTACGCCCATGGTGGCTGCGCCTGCGGCCGTCACCATGGTATGGGCATGGCTTTACAACTCGGAATTCGGCTTTTTGAATTATGTGATCAAGAGTCTGGGCGGCGCGACGCATTCCTGGCTGCACGATCCGAAATACGCGCTGATGTCGGTGATTATCATCGCCATATGGGGCGGTCTGGGACAGCAGATTATCATACTGATTGTGGCCATTACCAATGTGCCGAGAGTCTACTATGAGGCGGCGGAGATCGACGGGGCGGGTGGCTTTGTGAAGCTGTTTAAGATTACCGTCCCGCTTATTTCTCCCAGCGTATTCTTCCTGACGATAACGGGCTTTATCGGCTCTCTGACGCAGTTTGACTTGATTTATATGCTTTATAACGCCAATACGTCAAAGGCCATGGACTCGGTCCGTACAATTATGTACCAGTACTACAGGCAGGCATTTGTCGTACAGGATAAGCCGTATGCCTCAGCAATTTCAATTGTCGCACTGTGTCTGATTCTGATTTTCACCGGACTTCAGTTTGTGGCGCAGAAGAAAATCGTCCATTACGAATAGGAGGGGAGTAAAGTGGAAGCAAACAATAGTAAAAAACACGTGGTAACCCATCTCCTTCTGATTCTGGGCAGTATTGTGATGCTGTTTCCGTTCCTGTGGATGATTTTATCTTCCTTCAAGACGGTCGGAGAGCAGATGTCCATTCCCATGAAGATTCTTCCCGGGAGCTTCGGATATCTGGAAAATTATAAGCAGGCACTGGAGGCAGTTCCGTTTCTGCGCCTGTATCTGAATACGATTCTGATGATTTTGGGGCGCGTGATCTGCGCGGTCATATTTTCCAGTATGGCCGGATATGGATTTGCAAGAATGGAATTTCCGTTTAAGAGGCTGCTGTTCACTCTGGTATTAATGCAGATGATGGTACCGGGACAGATTTTTATTGTACCGCAGTATATGATGTTATCGAAGATCAAGCTGTTAAATACGGTATTTGCACTGATATTCCCGGCACTGGTCAGCGCATTTGGCACGTTCCTTCTGCGCCAGCAGTATATGGCGCTGCCGAAAGAGCTGGAGGAGGCTGCCGTGATTGACGGGTGTAATCCGTGGCAGGTGTTTACTAAGATCATGGTGCCGGTGACCCGGTCCAGCCTGGCTTCGCTGGCGATTTTTACCGCCCTGTTTGCATGGAAGGACCTGATGTGGCCGCTTATCGCCAACAATGATTTAAACCGGATGCCTCTGGCGCCCGGACTGACCGTCCTGCAGGGAATCTGCAACAACAATAAGGGCGCACTGATGGCAGGCAGTGTGATCGCTACGGTTCCCATGCTGCTGTTATATATTGCGTGCCAGAAGCAGTTTATTGAAGGAATTGCGCAGACCGGTATTAAAGGGTAAATGGATTGCAGGGAACTGGTTTATAGGAGAAAATGGGTTTGAAGGAGAAAATTGGATATGAACATTGCTGAAAATGGAATTTACTTAAATCTGGGGATGAAAAGGGGAGAAGCGGTCAGGCTGCTGCATTTTTCCTCTCATCCTCAGGAAATGGAGATTGGAGATGACGACGTCTCTGTGTACACTCTGGCGGAGCTTCAGGCCAGCGGTTTCAACCAGAATGACCACCATGGTCTGAAGCATACAGGCAGCAGCCCGTCCCTGCTCATGACGTATGAGGACCACCGGGATTACCGGAATGATTACGGAAGAAAACTGGAAGTAATTCAGAAATACAAAGGACTGGAGCTGATTACGCATATCCAGTTCTACGACGGAATTTCTGCAGTCAATTTTGTCAATGAGGTCGTAAATCATTCTGAGGAGGAGTATGCGCTGGAGTATGTATCTTCGTTTGCCTTAACCGGGCTCACGGAACAGGCGAAGGGGGCGAGAGATAAAACCGGAATTCTCTATATTCCGCACAATACCTGGTTTGGCGAGGCCCAGTGGAAAAAGTACACCTTAAATGAGCTGGGATATGACGCGGTAAATTCCTTTTCCATGAAACGGATCGCTGTCTCCAATACGGGAAGCTGGGCGTGTGTGGAACATCTGCCTATGGGCTGCTACTATAATACAGAGCTGGATCAGTCCCTGATGTGGCAGATCGAGACGAGCGGATCGTGGCACTGGGAGGTCAGCGATATCCGCGGAACTCTTTATGTCCAGGCCGGGGGACCGACTTACCAGGAAAATGGATTTTTGAAGCTTTTAAAACCGGATGAGCACTTTTTCTCAGTACCGTGTACGGTATCGGCGGCAGAGGGAGAATTTCAGAAGGCAGTCGCAGCGCTGACGAAGTACAGGCGCAGAATCCGCAGGAAAAATGAGGACAACGAGAAGCTGCCGGTCATCTTTAACGATTATATGAACTGTCTGATGGGTGATCCGACCACAGAGGTCTTAAAGCCGCTGATCGATTCGGCCGCGGAATCTGGCTGCGAGTATTTCTGTGTGGACTGCGGCTGGTATTCCGACGGACACTGGTGGGATGGAGTCGGAGAGTGGCTGCCCAGCGACAGGCGTTTTCCGGGAGGAATCGAGGAAGTGATCCGTTATATCCGGGATAAAGGTATGGTTCCGGGACTCTGGCTGGAGCTGGAGGTGATGGGGATCAACTGTCCTATGGCCTCCAGAGTCAGCAAGGACTGGTTCTTCCAGAGAAATGGCAGGCCCATAATTGACCACTGCAGGTATCAGCTGGACTTCAGAAATAAAGAGGTGCGGGACTATGCCACCGGAGTCATCAAACGGCTGGTAGAGGAATACGGCGTTGGCTATATCAAGATGGATTACAATATTGATACCGGTGTTGGAACCGATTACCATGCGGATTCAGCGGGAGAGGGACTGCTTTCTCATACCAGGGCGTATTTGGGATGGATGGATGAGATTTTCGAGGCGTATCCCGACCTGATAATTGAAAACTGCAGCAGCGGCGGTATGAGAATGGAGTATTCCATGCTGGCACGCCAGAGCATCCAGTCTGTAACCGACCAGACGGATTACATCAAAATGGCGGCGATCGCGGCAAACTGTGCGACGGCATGCGCGCCGGAGCAGGCGGCAATCTGGTCCTATCCGCTGGTGGAAGGAACCGAGGAGGAGACGATCTTTAACATGGTAAATGCCATGCTGTTCCGCATTCACCAGAGCGGTTATTTAGGGCAGATCGGAGAGAAGCGCATGCAGTATGTGCGGGAGGGGATCGCCTGTTATAAAAAGATTCGGGAAGATATCCGGGAAGGAATTCCCTGCTGGCCGACCGGTCTTGCCTCCATGTCTGACGAATACATAAGCTATGGCCTGATAAATGGCGGAAAACAGTATCTGGCAGTTTGGAGAACCGGCGGTGAAGGGGAGAAATCATTTGAGATCCCTCTGGAAGGAAAATCCGGTGCGGCAGCCGAAGTCTCCTGTATCTATCCGGAAAAGAAGGAGACCTCATTTGCCGTCAATGGAAACTGTTTAACGGTCAGCCTGGCTCCAAAAAGCGCACGCCTGTTTTTGGTTGTCACGGAAACTCGTGAACAAAGTTAGTATAGAGCTGCGTAAGTGGTCAATAACCGGAAAGGTTAAGTGAGGTTGAAGATGTGACTGAACAGACGGTAAAAAGGAAAAGCGGTATCAAATGGAAAGTAAAGTGCATTCTCGGGGGAACGATGCTTAGCCATAATTACTATCTGTTTTTGCTGGTACATACGCTTTTCCTGGTATTTACGAGGATTCCTGCTATTTTTATCAATACCCTTCTGATGAACCAGACCGGAGATGTAAACTCCACCCTGTTTTATAATGGTGCGATCTTCGCGGCATGTGCGCTGACGATGTCCGTCTCGGCGCAGATCATGCACAAGACGGGATGCCGTGTGACGGCCACTGTCGGAATCATTGGTTATAATATCCTTTATCTCTGCTATATCCTGTTTCAGCCTTATGTGGGAACCTGCTATATGCTTTTCGGGCTGTTTAATGGAATGGCAGATGGCTTTTATTATATCAGCTATGGACATATGATTCTGGACTATACGGATGTCACCAACCGCGACAGCGGAATGGGGATCATCAGCACACTGAGCGCGGGAGTGAACTTAACCGTACCGTTTCTGGCAGGCAGCATCCTGTCTGCGATCGGCGGCGTGAAGGGGTATGTGGCAATCTTTGTACTGGCCTTTGTTATTGCGTTTCTTGCCATGGCCGCTGTATTTAAACTGCCGGGGGAGGTAAAAAAGGAAAAGAGAAATGTGCGGTATGGGGCATTTATCCGGCTGATGGGAGAGAACCGTCAGATTCTCTATGGACTGCTGGGGGAGACCTTAAAGGGGGTCCGGGAAGGAACCTTTATGTTCATTCTGAACATTATTCTGTATCAGCTCATTAAGAGCGAGTTTCTGATCGGGTGTAATTCTCTGCTGACGGGGCTTGTGTCGATCCTGTCCTTCTGGTTCATGAGCCATACCTTCCGGCCGGATAACCGGCGCAGGTTTATGCTTCTGGCCGTTACCGGACTGACTGGAATTACCATTGTCTGCTACTGGTTTTTGAATCCGGTTATGGTGATTCTGTTTGCGGCGGTAAATGCATTTCTGGCCGGTATGGTTGAAATATCCTGTTATACCACATTTTTCGATGTCTCACAGAGTGTGAAGGAGATCGAAGATTTTTCACCGGAGCTTCTGGCATTTCACGAGATATTCGTGGTGACCGGGCGGTGTATCGGCCTTGGGGCGTTCGCGTTTATCAATACGGTGTCGGGGGCAACCTTAAAAGCCCAGATATTCAGTCTGCTGCTGTTGACGCTGGTGCAGTTTGGAACGGTGTTTATGTGCAGGATGGCGGTAAGGGCGGCTGTAAGGTTCAAAATGAGAGTGAAAATAGATTGATTTATATGAGTGAAAAAGGACTGATCAGTGTTTGGGTGAATGGCATTCAGATACAGTCGGTCCTTTTTGGTATGGAGTAACTTTTGTTTGAGTGTGTGGCCGATAAATACGGTTTTATTATTGTCTTTTTGTAATAACCATGTTATACTCTTGTTACGCATTTTCTTATGCGTCACGATATCTTATGCCATATTAATGGCATCACGGCAAGTCTGCCAAAGCATTCACAATTGTTTGGAAATAGAAAGCGGGAGGAGTGGTCTGTCTATGGAATGAATGTAAAAATCTATTGTAAAGTACCAGCTATTTGAGTATAATGGAGGTAGAAACGTGGTAAAAGTTAATAAAAAGTATAAAGACAGATTATTTCGCATGGTATTTAACCGGAAAGAGGAGCTAATTTCGCTGTATAATGCTATCAGTCATTCCGAGTATACGGATCCAGAAGAATTGGAGATTTATACGCTCGAAGATGTGATTTATATGAAAATGAAGAATGATCTCGCATTTTTAATTGACGACGTTCTGAATCTGTGGGAGCACCAGTCTACATGGAACCCAAACATGCCGGTCCGGGGAGCGTTTTATATCGTAGAGGAATACAGAAAGTATATTGAGCAGAAGGGTCTGAACCTGTATGGAAGCCGTCTGATTACGCTTCCCGTTCCTCAATTCTATGTATTTTACAATGGCTTGAAGGAAGAGCCGGACAATGTAGAGCTGAAGTTATCCAATGCATTTTCCACACTTCATCCGGAACTGGAACCGTGTATGGAATTTAAAGCGGTCATGGTGAACATTAACCGGGGACATAATAAAAGCCTGATGGAGCAGTGTTCTGCATTAAAGGAGTATGCAGAATTCGTGGCGCGAATCAGAGAATGGATGAAAGCAGGGGCAGATCTTTTGGAGGCAATCGGAGAAGTGATCGATTCCTGCATCCGGGATGGAATACTGGCGGAATTTTTGTCATCACACAGAGCGGAGGTGTTCGAGGTGCTGCTGACAGAGTATGATGAGCAGAGGCATATAGCGAGTGAGAAGGAATCGAGCAGGGAAGAGGGGATGAAGGCTGGCATAAGGAAAGGTCACCGCGAAGCGGCCATAAATTTATTTGAGAGAGGTTTGTGCATAAAAGATATCGCAGTGATTTGCAAGGAAACTTACTGTCTTATAGCAGAATGGTATGAGGAATGGAAAATTTCCAAAGGCGTTAGCCGTTAGGATCGAAGCAGAATGCAGCAACCGCGCAGAAAATCACTTATTTCTAATTGAAAGTCAGAAATAGGTGATTTTTTGCTATAATCCTAAACCGATAGCCAGCAAAGTATTTTGTTGAGTCCTTGCGGTGTTACAGTTCCTTATAAGGATAAGTATTATAACCAGAAAAATATGGAGATGCTGCTGAATTATAATGAATTGAATAAGAATAGGGTTTATGATACACTTGATTTATGCAACGGTATTCATTTTAACGCAATTGGACAAGGAGACCGAGTACGTTTATGCAGATATATTTTTGATTCGGAGGATAAAATGGCAGCGAGAATTGTGATTATTTCAGGGGCGTGTGGAACAGGCAAGTCCAGCAGCTCCAGGTTGCTGGTTGAAAAATCACCGTACGATTGTGCGGTTCATATTCACAGTGACGATTTCTATCAGTACATACGTAAAGGATATATTGCCCCCTGGCTGGAGGGCAGCGGGAAACAGAATGAAGTCATAAAAAATATCTCGCGTTCATTTTCTGATCTGGGGCAATATGAAGCGAATGTGGTGGATACCACGGATCAGACGGTTGAGGAGAGCATTGCGTTGATTCAGGAGCGGCTGCAGGCCGGAGAGTTTCGTCTGGGAGAATAATGTTATTTTCCTTTTGAACTCACTCATACGTATGCATAAAGGGCTATGAAAAATAGTAAAACAGTGATATAATTCTATCAAAAGAATTAAACGGCTCCTGCAAAAGTAGATAATTGAGAAGAAGCCGGGAAATAAAGCAGCAAACCAACAAAAAAGAACCGAACAGACAATCAAACCAAACAGATCACATACGTCAGTCATCATCAGTATTATTATCATTAGGAGGTCAATCACGTGACATCAAAAGAATTCGCTGAAATTATAGGGGTATCACAGTCCACCATATCGAGAGCGTTAAACAACAGCAGCCAGATTTCTGTGGAGCGGCGCGAGTTTATTCAGAAGAAAGCGGAGGAGTACGGTTTCGTTTTGAACAGTCAGGCGAGAAGCCTAAAGACAAACCGAACAGGCACGGTGGGGATCCTGTTTCCGAAGCATTTTATCGGCATGAGCTCCAATCTTGGACTTGCGCATTTATATGATCTGGTGCAGGCGGAGCTGAGTAAATATGATTATGATGTAATGGTCGTCTATGATGGGGAAAAACAGAATGGCCTCTCCACCTTTGAAAGAATGATTAAGATCGGAAAAGTGGACGGTTTTATCATTTTTCGAATGGAATCCAGCAAAAAAGACCTGGAACTGATAAAAAAGTATAAGGTTCCCTGCGTTTATCTGCTTCATGCGGAAAAGGCCGGCTCCTATGGCAGCTGCCTCTCAGACTGTGAATACAGCGGATATCTGATCGGAAAATTGTTCGGAAAATATAAGGAATATAAAAGCTTTTACATCAACGTAAAAACCTCCGCGGAATCGAAAACGAGACTGGCCGGATTTAGACGCGGTCTGAAAGAGCGCGGCGTTGTTATGGATAAGGCTGCTGTATGGCAGAGCGAGTTGTCAGTAAAGTCTGCATACGAATGCGTTATCAATAATCAGGAGACGATTAAGTCGAGAAAATGTGCAATCCTGGCATTTAATGATACGGTTGCCCTCGGTGTTTTAAATGCATGCAGGGATCTGGGACTAAAAGTGCCGGAAGACGTGCAGATATCAGGCGTTGGAGGTCTGCCGATCATTGCTGAAATTGCGCCGGATCTTACCACTGTGAATGTGTTCCATGAGAGAATCGCCTCCATGGGATGCGAGATGCTTCGCTCTGCGATTGTTCATGGTGCCCAGGAGCCGATTCATACCGTGATCAGGCCGGAACTCGTACTGAGGGGAACGACTCTTCGGTAATTCTTTGTGCTATTCGCATAAAAAATCACGATAAAATGTATCAACTATGACAAAAATGAATAAAGGTGTTGACAATGACTTTACCGGGAGCTATAATTTAACCATGCAACGAACGCATACGTATGCGTAAACTCACACAAACCCAAAGGAGAGGGAGGATTACAATGGTTAGATTCGGAAAGAAAGTATTGGCAGCAATATTATCGGCTTCTATGGTTCTGGCGATGACAGCTTGCGGTTCCGGCAGTTCAAGTAAGACCACAGAGAAGGCGGCGGAGACCACAGCCGCAGCTGAGAGTGCAAAGGAAACCACAGCAGAGGCTAAGGAAGAGACTGCGGAGGAGACTGCGGGGGCGGTCATGCCGAAAGCATCAGGCGAGAAGCTGGTGATCGGCACTCTGGCAAACTGGGTGGGACTTCCGGCATGGTATGCCTATGCGGAAGGGTATTATGAAGAGGTAGGACTTGATGTTGAAATCGTAAACTTTGGTTCTCAGGGGACACTCGTCAATGAAGCGATGGCAGCCGACGAATGTGATATTGCCGTATCCGGTATGGCTTCTGTATATGCTCTGTCCACCGGCATGTATAAGTATATCGGGGACGGATGTCTGACGATCAGCGGAGAGACGCTTTATGGACGTCCGGATGATGCGGTCTACAAGGCCGGCGCAGATGCGAACGGTGTCTATGGCAGTGCAGATGCATTAAAAGATGCGGTTATCCTTGGGCCGATGAATACAACTGCTCAGATGAACGCCATTGCATATATGCAGTATTTCGGCATTGATGCAAATTCCTTTACTTTTACGAACCTGGATTACTCCTCTGCGCTGGCTGCATTTGAATCCGGTCAGGGCAATTTAATAGCAGTGAATCCTACTTATGCCGCTATCCTTGCAGCAGATGGTTATGTACAGGTTTCTGATTTTACACAGGTGTCGCCCCAGGATATTATTGACGCGGTCTATTGCCAGAATGAGGTGGCCGAGAAACGCCCGGAGGATGTGGAGCTTTTCCTGTACTGCTACTACAAAGCATGTCAGGATATGTTAAACAATCAGGATAACAGAGTTGCAGTAGCCTATAAATGGTATGTAGATGAGGGACTTGATTATAAAGAGCAGGATGTCATCGACGAGTGCAGTCTTAAGAGCTATTTTACTCTGGATACGGTGGACAGCGGCGACTATCTGCTGGGAAGCTTTATGAATTACGCTGCAGAATTCCTTCTTACCAATGAAAAGGTAACAGAAGATGATGTGACCAATGTGAAGGCAAGTATTGATAACAGCTTCATTACTTCCATAAAAAAGTGGGCGTCAGCTGAGTAGTCAGGCGCTAGTACAGCGTTGCATAAGTTCCAGTGAATTCTGCACTCGCTATTCACGCCAGGACCACGCCCGCGAAGCTAACCGTAGGGTCCACTACGCCGTCGCTTCGCGGACGCGCCCCTGACGCAAATATCAAGCACACAATTCACCGAAACTTACGCAATGCTGTACTAGTGGAAATAAAACTTTGAGAATCCCGGTCCTTTTATTTTGTAATATTTTTGCGATAACTAAATTTTACATGAAAGGGGCCGGGATTTCTTTGTAATATCGGCAGAGCCGATGGAGTACTGACAGGATAAAACTGCAGAAACTTGAGGGGTAATACGATTGATTTAAAATGGAGAGAGTTTAATGAAAACGAAGAAGAAAATCAGCAAATATACAATTATTTCCTGCTGCACGGTTCTGTTCGTGCTGGCAGCCTGGTATGTCTGCATTAATGTTCTGCATTTAAAACAGGAAACTGTCTTTCCAGGACCGCTTACTGTTGCGAAAACATTTGTGCAGAAAATGACTTCGAAAGTACCGGATGGGGCGACGCTTCCGACCCACCTGATGGGAAGCCTGAAAGTAGCGCTGTTTGGATACTCTCTGGGCGTGCTGTTCGGGGTTCCGATGGGGATCATGATGGCCTGGTTTAAGTGGGTAGACCGTCTTGCAAGACCGCTGTTTGACTTAATCCGGCCGGTTCCGGGCCTTGCCTGGATTCCGATGTTTATTCTTCTTTTCGGTATCGGCATTTTACCAAAGGCCGCTGTTATTTTTCTCAGCACCTCGGTCGCATGCATCGTAAACAGCTACACCGGAATTAAACAGACGAAACAGGAACATCTCTGGGTTGGAGATGTCTTCGGATTTTCAAATTTGCAAAAACTATTTAAAATAGCGATTCCCACTGCACTGCCGATGATTTTTACCGGGCTGAGAGTGGCGATGGGAGCGGCCTGGATGGCTCTCGTTGCGGCTGAACTCCTTGCCTCCTCCGTAGGCCTCGGATATATGATTCAGCAGGGCAGGTACGCTTCAAAACCGGCGATTGTATTTGTAGGTATGATCATGATCGGAATTGTCGGATTACTATTCGATACAATTCTGCACTGGCTTGAAGTAAAAGTTGCGAAAGGAATGAATGCAGAATGAATGAAAATACAAAAGAAAAATTATTATCAGTCATATGTGCGGTTATTTCGATTGGAGCATTTTTGCTTCTCTGGTGGTTCGTGACGCATTACACAGACTTGTCGAAGCTTTTGCCGGACCCCGTTGTGGTGCTGAAGGCGACCTTCGAGTACTGTATCGGCGTGGTGGGCAAATACAGTCTTATCATTCACATGCTGAGCAGTCTGAGACGAGTACTGATCGGCTTCTGCCTGGGATCCCTGGCAGGTGTTATACTTGGCTTGCTGATGGGAAGATATCTCCTCGCCAGGGCAATTTTTAATCCGATTTTCAGATTTATACGTCCGATTCCTCCGATTGCCTGGATTCCGATTTCTATTATATGGTTTGGCCTTGGAGAGGAAGCGAAAATATTCCTGATTTTCTTGGCGGCATTTGCCAATACCACATTGAATGCGATGACCGGGGCCATGAATGTCGATCCCGAAGTGATTCATGCAGCCCGGATGCTTGGGGCAAAGGAACGTCAGATTTTTACCACTGTCGTAATTCCAGCATCGGTTCCGGCTATTTTTGCAGGGCTTCAGGTCGGAATATCGTCTGCGTGGGCAAGTGTGGTGGCAGCCGAGATGATCAAGGCAGAGAACGGCCTGGGATGGATTATTCAGGCCGGTATGGATAACAACAATATGACCCAGATTCTGGCCGGAATCATTATGATTGGCGTTGTTGGTTTTTTGCTGGCTTATATTATGCGTAAAGCTGAAGAGGTGATGTGTCGATGGAACAAGAGCGGAAGATAAATACAGTAATAGAATGCAAAGGCGTCTGTAAGACATTTGATACGCCGGAGGGGAAACACGAAGTCGTGCGCGGGCTGAATTTTGCCGCCAGAGAAAATGAATTCCTGGTCCTTTTTGGTCCCGGCCAGTGCGGAAAAACAACCATTATCAATATGATTGCCGGCTTTGAACCGGCCACAGAGGGAAGTATAACCGCTTCCGGCAAGAAGGTTGAACGGCCGGATGTCTCCAGAGGCGTAGTATTTCAGTCCATTTCACTCTTTCCCTGGATGACAACCATGGGCAATGTCGAATATGGACCTAAAATAGCCGGAGTAAATAAGGAAGAACGGAAAAAACGGGCGCAGAAATATATCGACCTGGTAGGACTTCAGGGCTTTGAAAATTCCTATCCCGTTCAGCTCTCCGGAGGTATGAGGCAGCGTGTCGGCATCGCGAGGGCATACTGCAACGAGCCTGATGTAATGCTGATGGATGAGCCGTTTGGCGCGCTGGATGCGCAAACCAGATATTTAATGCAGGAGGAACTGCAGAGAATATGGAGCGCAGAGAAACGTACGGTTATTTTCGTAACCAATAATATTGAAGAAGCACTGTATCTTGCAGATCGAATTATTGTTCTTACCAATTGCCCTGCAACAGTAAAGAAGGAATATGTCATCGATCTTCCCAGACCCAGAAATTTGGTTTCGAAACAATTCCTGGCGCTTCGTAAGGAAATAACCGGCATCCTGGACAGATGGGAGGATTAGGTATGAGTGATCAGATAAAAGTACAGGTCAGACACCTGACGAAGAAATTTGGGGATCTGCTGGTTCTGAGCGATGTGTCTTTTGACGTAATGGATGGGGATTTACTTTGCGTCGTAGGCCCCACGGGCTGCGGAAAAACAACCTTTCTGAACAGTCTGGTAAATATTTACGATACTACCTCCGGTGAAATCCTGCTGGATGGACAGAAGGTGGATACGAAAAAACAGAACATAGCGTATATCTTTCAGGGAAATTCAACCATGCCCTGGCTGACCGTAGAAGAAAATGTGGGCTTTGGGCTGCTGTATAAGCCGCTTTCCGATGCAGAAAAGAAGGAGCGGACAGAGAAGTATCTGGAAATCGTGGGATTGACCAAATACAGGAAATACTATCCCAAACAGCTTTCTGCCAGCATGCTGCAGAGGGTGAGCATCGCCAGAGCATTCGCCACGGAGCCGGAACTGCTGCTGATGGACGAGCCGTATGGACAGCTGGATATTGAGCTTCGCTTCCGGCTGGAGGATGAGCTGGTGAAGCTGTGGCAGATGACGAAGACGACGGTATTATTTATCACACATAATATCGAAGAGGCGGTCTACCTGGGCAATAAAATTATGATTCTGACGAACAAGCCGACAACAGTTAAAACAACATTGATCAATGAGCTTCCGCGTCCGCGTGATATTGCGGATCCGCAGTTTATTGAGCTTCGGAATAAAGTGACTGAACTTATTAAATGGTGGTAAATATGGAAAAGAAGAGAAAGAATATTGTCTGGTTCTGTACGGACCAGCAGAGGTGGGATACCATTCACAGCCTTGGCAATCCCTATATACATACGCCGAATATTGACCGTCTGGTGAAGGAAGGCGTTGCATTTACCAGGGCCTATACGCAGGCCCCGATCTGCACGCCCAGCCGCGCCTGCTTTTTAACGGGACGTTATCCCAGAACGACGAAGACGATCTTTAATGGAAATGAAAACTTCTCAAAAGATGAAAAACTGGTGACGAAGCTGCTGGCTGATGAAGGGTATACATGCGGCCTGGCGGGCAAGCTTCATCTGACATCTGCGGAAGGCAGAGTGGAGAAGCGGTGTGATGACGGGTATTCCTATTTCCAGTACAGTCACCATCCTCATAATGACTGGAAGGATGGAGGGAATGATTATCAAAACTGGCTGAATGAAAAAGGCGTCCACTGGGAAGAAATCTACGGCGGCAAGTTTATGACTATGGCTACGTGGCCGCCGCAGGCAAATCCCGCATTTTCGGGGAAGCAGGTGGGCGTTCCCGCACAGTACCACCAGACTACATGGTGTGTGGAGAAGACGATCGATTTTATTGAGAGCAGGAGAAATACCGGGGAACCGTGGCTGATCAGCGTGAATCCCTTCGATCCCCATCCGCCGCTGGATCCGCCGCAGGAATACAAAGACCGGCTGAGCATAGAAGATATGCCGCTGCCTCTCTGGGAAGACGGTGAGATGGAGGGGAAGCCCCCCCATCAGCAGAAGGATGTGATTCAAGGTGGACAGGATGGCCAGGCGGAGCCCATAGGTTCGCTTACGGATGAAGAAAAACGGGAGCATTTCAGAGATTACTATGCGGAAATAGAGCTGATCGATGACCAGTTTGGAAGACTGCTTGCGTACCTTGACCGAACGGGGCTGCGTGATGATACGATTGTTATTTTCATGAGTGATCACGGTGAAATGAGCGGCGACCATGGGTTGTATTGGAAGGGCGCCTATTTCTATGAGGGCCTCGTGCACGTACCCTTAATCATTTCCTGCCCGTCCGTCTTCAAACAGGGATTACAGTGCGACGCGCTGGTGGAACTCGTAGATATCGCTCCGACACTGATGGAAGCTGCCGGACTGGAAGTTCCTTATTTTATGCAGGGAAAGAGTTTTTATGGTATACTGACAGGAGAGGCGGATCCCCATCATTTTAAAGATGCAGTTTACAGTGAGTTTTATCACTGCCTGAGAGGAACTCATGAAGACATTGATGCAACAATGTATTATAATGGGAGATATAAGCTGGTAATTTACCATGGAAAAGAGTTCGGAGAGTTGTATGACCATGAGACGGATCCGAATGAATTCCATAATCTGTGGGATAAACCGGAATATGAGACGTTTAAAACAGAACTGGTAAGGAAGAGTTTCGATCATACCGTACTCTGCAATATGGATAATTCCATGCACCGAGTCTATGGTTTCTGATAAAGGAGATGGAGAGATGAGTCAGAAACCGGTAAATATTGTTTGGTTTTGTACGGATCAGCAGCGCTATGATACGATTCATGCGCTGGGAAATCCATATATCCATACACCGAACATCGATCGATTGATAGAAGAAGGGGTTGCATTTACCCGGGCCTATACCCAGGCGCCGGTTTGTACACCCAGCCGTTCCTGTTTTTTAACCGGAAGATATCCCCGAACAACAAAAGCATTTTATAATGGCAATGACAATTATTCAAAAGACGAAAAGCTGGTGACAAAGCTTCTGGCTGATTCCGGATACGTTTGCGGCTTATCCGGAAAGCTTCATTTGACTTCTGCGCAGGGGCGGATGGAAAAGCGGACGGACGATGGCTACAGCTATGTTCAATGGAGTGAACATCCTAACGACGACTGGCCGGGCGGCGAAAATGATTATCAAAACTGGCTGAAAGAGAAAGGCCTTCGCTGGGAAGACATCTACGGGGGAAAATATACCAGTATGGCAACATGGCCGCCGAAACCGAATCCTCATTTTACAGGTAAAACAGTTGGTGTGCCGGCCGAGTATCATCAAACAACCTGGTGTGTTGAAAAAGCGATTGAGTTTATCGAACAGAACCGCAGCAGCGGGAAACCGTGGCTGATCAGCATGAACCCTTACGATCCGCATCCGCCCCTGGATCCGCCGCAGGCCTACAAGGACAGATTAAACATTGAGGATATGCCGCTGCCTTTGTGGAAGGATGGGGAGCTGGACAGTAAACCTCCGCACCAGCAGAAGGATTATATGCAGGGCGGTCAGGATGGGCAGGCGGAACCGTATCCGACTCTGACGGAGAATGACAGGAGAGAACGTTTCCGTGATTATTATGCGGAGATAGAGCTGGTTGACGATCAGTTTGGCCGTCTGATGAATTACCTGGAGGAGACGGGACAAAGGGAGCAGACGCTCGTGATTTTTATGAGTGATCACGGCGAGATGAATGGGGACCATGGCCTTTATTGGAAAGGCGCCTATTTCTATGAGGCGCTGGTTCATGTTCCGCTTATTATGTCGTGTCCGTCCCTGTTTAAGAGCGGCCTAAAAAGTGATGCGCTGGTTGAACTTGTGGATCTGGCACCGACCCTGATGGAGCTTACCGGACAGGAAGTTCCTTATTATATGCAGGGAAAGAGTCTTCTCCCTATTCTGACCGGACAGATGGATCCCCATCATCATAAAGATTCGGTTTATTCAGAATTCTACCACTGTCTTCTGGGATCGCATGATAATATTTATGCGACCATGTATTATGACGGCAGATATAAGATTGTGAATTACCATGGAATGGAGTATGGAGAACTTTACGACCATGAAACGGATCCGGATGAGTTCTGTAATCTGTGGGATAAGCCGGAGTACGCCTTAAAAAAAGCTGAGTTGATCAAAAAGAATTTTGACAGTGCCGTTATGAAAAATATGGACCGGTCTATGCATATGATTAATGAATACTGACAGAATATGCAGACCAGAGGAGATGCTGATGAAACTTACTTTAGAAGGAATAAAGGACAAACAACTATGGAGTCAGGCAGGAATCGAACTGCCATCCTATGATTTGGAAGAACTGGCACAGCGGACAAAAGAAGCGCCAGTCTGGGTTCATTTTGGTATTGGGAATATTTTTCGTATTTTTATTGGCAGCATTGCGGATCGTCTGATCACAGACGGATTGATGGACCGCGGGATTGTCTGTGTGGAGACATTTGACTATGAAACCATCGACCGGATTTATAAGCCCTACGACAATCTTTCCCTGTCGGTGATCTTAAATAACGACGGAACGACAGAAAAAAGGGTATTCGGCTGTTTCACAGAAGCACGGAAGGGGTTGCCTGACGGGACAGAAGACAGGCAGCGCTTAAGAGAGATATTTGCCAATCCAAGTCTGCAGATGGTTTCCTTTACGATCACGGAAAAGGGATATGCGCTGCGCGGTGCGGACGGGCAGTATTACCGCTTTATTCAGGACGATATTGATTATGGTCCGGACCGGGCAGCAGGGGCTGTTGCGATCATAGCCGCCATGCTCCTTGAGCGGTATCGGGCGGGGGCGAAGCCGCTGGCGCTTGTTTCCATGGATAACTGCTCCCATAATGGGGAGAAGCTTCGCAGCGCAGTGCTGGAAATCGGACAGGAATGGAAAAAGAAGGGCTTTGTCGATGAGGAATTTTTAAGCTATATCAGTGACGAGGAGAAGATTGCATTTCCATGGTCCATGATAGATAAGATCACGCCGAGGCCGAGTGAAGCGGTGAAAGCGATGCTTCAGGACGCCGGAGTGGAGGACATGGATATTGTGGTCACCGATAAGCAGACGTACATAGCGCCTTTTGTAAATGCCGAAGAACCGCAGTATCTGGTGGTGGAGGACCATTTCCCCAATGGACGTCCGGCTCTCGAGAAGGCCGGGGTCTATATGACTAGCCGCGAAATCGTGAACAAGGCGGAGCGGATGAAGGTTACGGTCTGTTTAAACCCCATCCATACCGCTCTGGCGCCTTACGGGTGTATGCTGGGCTTTAACCTCTTTTCTGATCAGATGAGTGATCGGGAGCTGGTTAAGCTGGCTGAAAAGGTGGGGCTGCAGGAAGGCATGGAATTTGTGGAGGATCCCGGTATTATTTCTCCGAAAGCATTTATTGACGAATGCATCAATGTGCGTTTTTCCAATCCGTATCTTGGGGATACACCGCAGCGTATCGCAGTGGATACTTCACAGATGGTTGGAATCCGCTTTGGGGAAAATATCAAGGCCTGCGTTCACAAATACGGCGATGCGAAAAAGCTGAAAGGGATTCAGCTGGCCATTGCCGGCTGGCTTCGGTATCTGCTTGCTGTCGATGACGAAGGCAAACCGTTTGCACTGTCCCCGGATCCCATGATCCCTGAGCTGCAGGGGCAGATGGCCGGAATCGCATGGGGCGATCCGGACAGCTTAAAGGATCAGCTCCGGCCGATTCTGGGAAACGCGAATATTTTCGGTATCGACCTGTATGAGGCGGGAATCGGAGACGATATTACGGAGATGGTGCGGGAAGAGATCGCGGGTAAGGGGGCGGTCAGAGAGGTGCTGAAAAAGTATTTGAAATAAGAGTACTGTTTGCAGCAATTTAACAAAATCAACGAGAATTCTTCCGGCCTCTATAGGTGGGAGATGAATCGCAAAAACAAACTTAGCGGCAGTGGCGGGCAGACATTCCCCACTGACATGAGGTCAAAACAATCCGGACAACCGGATAAAATGGCAGTATAGCTATTATGCCATTCTGGGTTTTGTATACTGAACTCAGAATGTGGATTGAAATAATGTATGTGCGGTAAGGTGTTTTGTTATTGTGAAGTGAGGAGGCAGTCAGATTAATTCTGGCTGCCTTTTTAATCTTTTTGGGGGGATTTGAGGTAACTGCTCATTTGATTTACAAAAAGCTGCAAAAAAGCTGCAAAAACCTCTTGACTTAGAGTTAACTCCAGGTAGTACAGTGGTAATACAAAAAGGAAGGAGAACACGATGAAAGCAGTCATTATCTATTATTCCTACAGTGGAAATACGAAAAAAATTGCGGAAATGGTACAGCGCGAGACGGGATTTAGGGCGGCGGAGCTGAGGACCGTGGTGCCCTATTCAGAGAACTACGATGTGGTGGTGGATCAGGGGCAGGACGAAGTGAAACGGGGATTTATGCCGGAGATTCTGCCGCTGGAAGTGAATCCTGAGGAGTATGACACCGTATTTTTGGGAATGCCGGTATGGTGGTATACGTATGCCCCGGCGGTAAAGACATTTTTGGCACAGTATAAGCTGGCCGGAAAGACGATTCTGCCATTTGCCACAAACGGCGGCTGGATTGGCCATACCGCAAAGGACATAAAAGGTGCCTGCCCGGATTCTGATATTGGGGAGATTTTAAATGTCCGTTTCGACGGCGCGCGGCTTGTAACTCCGGAAAAAAGGATTTTGGAATGGATAAAGAAAGTGTAAGAGGTACAGCAGATGAAAATAGTAATGAATCAGGTACACAGCACCAATAAAGAGACGGGTACCGTATACATGACAAAGGATATCAGCCCGGAAGGTCTGATACGCACTTACCGGGCATTAGGCATGAAGGCAGCGGGAAAAACGGCGGTGAAGATCTCCAGCGGAGAGCCGGGAGGCCATCATTTCCTGTCATTCAAGCTGATAGAGCCACTGGTAAAAGAGGTAAACGGCACGATTGTGGAATGCAACACGGCGTACGGCGGAAGAAGGGCCGATACCAAATCTCATTGCAAAGTAATGGAGGAGCATGGCTTTTCAACCATCGCGCCTTATGATATTATGGATGCAGATGGTTCCATTGCTATTCCGGTGGCGGGCGGTGTTCATTTAAAAGAGGACATGGTGGGCTCGCATCTGGCAAACTATAATTTTATCGTAAATCTGGCTCATTTTAAGGGGCATGCCATGGGCGGCTTCGGCGGTGTGCTTAAAAATATGTCCATTGGTATTGCATCAGCTATGGGGAAGAGTCTGATTCACAGTGCGGGAAAGGAAACGACCGGGTTTGGAATCGACACACCTCAGGATGATTTCCTGGAGTCCATGGCGGAAGCGGCCAAGGCGGTGGTCGATTACAGGAACGGTTCCATCCTCTATATCAATGTGATGAACCATCTCTCGGTGGACTGCGACTGTGATTCCCACCCGGCTCCGCCGGAAATGAACGATATCGGAATCTTTGCTTCCTTAGACCCGGTGGCCTTAGACCAGGCCTGCGTGGACCAGGTCTATGATGCTCCCGACGGATCGGCACTCATTGAGCGAATCGAGTCACGCCACGGAATCCATACCGTGGAGCACGCGGAAGCAATCGGAGTCGGAACGAGGAACTATGTCTTGTATACACTGGATGAGTGAAACAGAAGGAGAGATAAAATGACCATAGCAGAGGTGAGCAAAAAATATGATATCACTGCGGATACACTGCGCTATTACGAGCGGATTGGTCTGATTCCGCCCGTTCCGCGGACGAAAAGCGGAATTCGTGATTATGACGACGTTTCTTGCGGATGGATTGAGCTAATGATCTGCATGAGGAAGGCAGGAGTTCAGATTGAGGCTCTGATCGAGTATGTAGCCCTGTTTCATCAGGGAGACTTAACGATTGATGCCAGGAAGAATCTTCTGATTGAACAGAGGGAACAACTGGTTGAGCGGATGAACGCCATGCAGGTCTCGTTAGACCGGTTGAACGACAAGATCGACCGCTACGAAAAGGGGCTTATGGTGACGGAGAAAAGGCTGCAGGAGCAGACAGAAGCTTAGAAGAATTTCTAACAAAGCAAGTGAGAAGTCCCCCACCTTTACAGGTGGAGGGACTTCTCGCTAAAATAAGCAGTTGCACCACATTTTTTATTATCCCATATCCCATTTAAAAAGTCGGCATTTATAACACCTTGTTTTGCTGATATTCTCTGGGAGTATACCCGGTAATCTTTTTAAAAATCTTACTGAAATAATGTTGGTCGCTGAAACCTGACAGCTCAGCAACATCCTTAATTTTATATTGCCCGGTTTGTAAAAGCTGACATGCATGATTTAGACGGACATCCATCAGATAGTCCTGAAATGTGACATTCGCCACGTCTTTAAACAGCAGGCTTAAATAACAGTAATTGATATGTTTCTGCTGCGCAATTTCGCTTAAGGAAAGCTTCTGGGAAAAGTTTTCCTGGATATAGGCCTGAATTTCTCCTATCAGCTTAAAACGCGGATCCTCTTCCCTGGAAGCAGGCTGTTCGTTTTCCAAAAACCTCGTCAGCAATTCTTTAAGAAAATCAATCCAATCCCATACAGATGAAAAATAGTAAATCTCAGCGGGCATCTGCAGCGGCTGCACCGGAGGAAAAGATAAATGTTCTCCGAGCAGGATAAGAACCCGCAGGTAAACATTCTGCAGCGTATCATAGGAAAGAGATGATGTTTCAATGGAGTGGTACATGGATTTTAGTACGGCTTCCATGTGATTTTTATCCTTACGACAGAGAATCTCCTTCAGATCAGACAAAAAAGCCAAATCGATTTTAACGGAGGTAAATTGAGCAATATCCTGAGGATAGAGGATTCTTTTGTTAATACAGAGAATGCGATGCTTCATGCATAATATGGCTTCATTGACCGCTGTCCTCAAATCAAGATGGGATGTACTGACTCCAATGGTGTATTGACAAGGGAGAGTACCATGGGATTCTGCATACAGTAAATTTTCCAGCATCTTAACCAGTGCCTCCGGTTCAAAACACTTTTTGATGGGAGACTGATACAGTACAATCAGAAACTCATTGCACTGATTTTCATAGTAAATTAGATTTTCACCCAGACGTAACTCAGGAAACTGCCTGGTAAGATAATCATCCAAGTTATCTGTAGAAAGAGAGCAGGAGATATCCAGATACAGGTAATAGGCTAAAAAGACACCTCCGTCGATATAATTGCTGAAGAGCTGACTATAATCAGGATCTGACTGTGTAAGAATATCGGCAGCCGCAGAACGCAGTGTTTTGCGCTGTATTGATTTTTTTACTGCCGATAATGCGCTTTGATGCCGCTGGTTCAGTTCAATCTGCCGAACACATTTTTCCAGAGCCTGGCTTAAACTGGCGGTGTCGATCGGTTTAAGCAGATAATCGGAAACACCAAGCCGTATAGCCTCCTTTGCATATAAGAATTCATTATAGCCGCTGATGATAACAATTTTCGTGTTGGGAAGGAGATCCAGCAGTTTACGGGTAAAGGCCAGTCCATCCATGCCATCCATGCGAATATCGCAAAGGACAATATCAGGTTGGACGTCAATCGCAGTTTCCAGCGCCTGTTCCGCACTCTGCTCCTGAAGTATTTGGCTGAAATTAAATCGGCTTTTTCTTAATTTGCTGACGATGCCGAGTCGTATCCACTCTTCATCATCTACAATAAGTACACTTAACATAGAAAGCCTCCTGTCTTGGGTACAATGAGCGCCTTTATGGATCTGTACACGGGGAAAGCGGTAAGCTGATGGCGACGCAGGTCCCCTCACCCGGGTGAGAAGTAATGGTAAGACCGTATTCCGCTCCGCAGCAGTTTACTAGACGCTGGTGTACATTTGTAAGTCCTATTGATTCTTTTGCCTGAATCATTGAGGCGGCGCCGGCCTCAGCCAGTTTATGGTTCAGGGCCTCAACCAGGTTTGGCTCCATACCAATTCCATTATCTGAGACATAAAGAATCAGTTTTTGGTCTGAAATGATAGTTCCTGTAATCCGTATGGCGCTGTCGGTATTTGAAATCCGCTTAAAGGCATGAATCAGTGAATTTTCAACAATTGGCTGCAGGACAAATTTTGGTATAGGTAGAGAGTACAGCCCAGGGGCTATATCAATTTCAAAGGTAATCTGGTCCCGGAAGCGGATTCTTTCAATAGAAAAGTAAGATTCCAGGTGGCAGAGCTCATCCGACAAAGGAACAAAATTTTCGGGCTTTAAATTATAACGGAACATCTGTGCCAATGAGGTTGCAATGATTTGAACCTCGGGAGTATCACGGACCTCTGCAATAGCCTCTATAGTCTGGAGTGTATTATAAAGAAAATGAGGATTAATCTGGTAAGTGAGGCTTTGGAGCTGGGCCGATTTTAAAAGCAGCAGCTGTTCATATCTGTTTGTGATCAAATCATCAATTTTTCTGGTCATGTGGTTGAAACCATGATATACCTCGCGTATATCGTCGTCATGGCATACATCTTCATCCAATCTGAGTTTAAAGTTTCCCTGCCCTACAAGCCGCATGTTGGCGGTAAGGTTTTTTAACGGAAAAAATATCCGATGCAGCAGAGTAATGGTAAGCAGCCCAAAGAGAAGCAGGATAGCTGCTAAAATTCCAAGGATAGGTACCAGAGTACTTCGCAGCGAATGGGACAGATATGTGGGGGAGGGCTCAATATAAATTGTGAATCCGGAGTAATTGGACTGTTGAGATATCATTTGCGTTGGGACAACAAGCTCTTCAATTACACGGCCATATTCGTTCGGGTTGGTAGAGGCGATGACGACACGATCCGGATCGGTTAAGCGTATAGACAGCACCGGTCCAGACTGCAGGGGACTGGAAATGCTCTTGAGGTTCTTTAAAAGCAGAGCCTGGAATTCGCTGCTGTCAGCATAAACCACAACATAGGCAGTAACTGTCTCGTTAGTGATATCTTTTAATGGTCTTACAATCATTAAGGGCTTAAAGTTTCCGTAAAATATCTCAGGGGAATGAATCGGGGAAATAAGGAACATGTCCCGGTTATCGATTTCTTCCCTGTGATCTAAAATCCACTGATCAAAGAATAAGTCTTTATTAACGGGCTGGGAGGAGGTACTTCCCTCGAACAGGAATGTGCCGTCGCCAGTGTAGAAAGCGGTATAAAAGATTCCTTCAGTAACGGACAGGCTGTTCATAATAATTGCAATCCTTTCACGGTCATGCAGATAATCCTGAGCAGAATAATCGGGACTCTGGGAGCGCAGCAGAATGTCCTGAATATCTACATGGTTTAAAAGCATGCGGTCAATCTGGCTTGCATTGTAAATCGTGGTGTCAATGCCTGAGTTAAGGTTATCCAGAAGGTTGTTTAAATAAGATTCATTTTCATCTCTGATCAGTCTCGAAATATGTGCAATAAGTACTCCACTGATACAGACTGAGATTAATACGGAGACAGTCAGGCACAAAACAGTCAGCCGGAAAGAGATGGTATGGGTGCGGAAGCGTGAGAACCGGCGTAATATCTCCATGGTGAAAATAGCTCCTTTGAAAAAAGTGAAAAATATTTTTATAAGTACTATGTATTCTCTCACTTATTATAAATGACATGAAATGACTTGTCCATACCTTTTATTTACTATTGTTTAAAGAAAAAATAAACGATAAAATGTATTTGAAATAAAATGTATTATTTTTATGTCAATATTCTGCAAATTATAAAAATAATACACTAAATGAAACGAGATATAAAAAATGAAGTACCAGCAGCCTTCGATGTATCTAAAATACAAAAAAAGTCACAAAAAAGATAAAAAGTTAATCTATTTATACAACATAATCACCATGATATACTGAAAATACAAAAAAGGTAAAGGAGGACGATCATGAATGCGAAAAAATCACGGAATCCATATTACATAAAAAGAGAGCTGTCATACATATCTCTCTATCTTCCGGCATTGCTGCTGTTTCTGCTGTTTGTGATTTGGCCATTACTCCAGGCAGTCTACTTTAGTATGACAGACTGGGACGGAATTTCATCAACTTATCATTTTCAAGGGCTAAAAAATTATATTACTTTTTTCCATGACACATACGTTCTTCACAGTACAATAGCTACAATGAAATACACAATTGCGGTGACAATAGTCCAGAATGTAGTAGCGCTTGCACTTGCACTCGCATTAAACCAGAAATTCCGATCCCGTAATGCACTTAGAACCGTGTTCTTTTTGCCCTCATTGTTCAGCCCGCTGGTAGTGGGATATATCTGGAGTTTTTTCTTCTCTGATCCGCTGATGAAAATGGGAAAAGCCCTGGGAATTGGGATCCTTGGCAATAATATATTGGGCAGTGAGCAATGGGCAATCTTTGCAGCAGCATTTGTAACAGTTTGGAGAAGTGCAGGCTGGACAATGATGATCTATCTTGCAAGTCTGCAAAATGTTCCCCAGGATCTTTGCGAAGCAGCTGCTGTGGATGGGGCGGGGTATTGGAAACAGCTTAAACATATCACACTGCCAATGATTGCTTCTGCCTTTACAATTAATTTTATCTTGGTATTTGAAAGGAGTCTGAAAGATTTTGATTCCATATTTGCTCTGACAAATGGCGGACCGGGGGATTCGACGATGACGATAGCTCTCAATATTTACCGTGAATCATTCTTTTACTCCAGGGGCAGTTATGGTACAACGATTGGCGTTATCCTGTTTGTGGTAATGGTGATCCTTACCATTATTCAATTGAAATTTTTCCAGAAAGGAGAGGCGAAGCTTGAATAGTAAAGAGAATAAAGGAAAAAGGCGTTGGAAGATATGGCTGCTGGCATTTATTATGATTACAATCGGAGTGTTGTTCTTTATGCCGATTTACGCCATGGTGGTTATATCGCTCAAGACTACGCGGGAGCTGATCTATTCTCCTCTGGCATTTCCAAAATCCTTGTACCTGCAGAACTTTAAAGATGCATGGAAATTGCTCAGGCTGGGCACGGTCTACAAAAATAGTCTGATCGTGGCATCTGTGTCAGTTATTATACGCATTTTACTGGCATCAATGGCCTCTTTCACGCTGGCGAAGAGAGTAAACCTCGTGAACCGTTTTCTGTATGTGCTGTTTCTTTCAGGACTGATGATTCCGATTTATACCGTGTTGGTTCCGCTGCTCCGTCTGATTAAAAATCTGGGGCTTATGAATTCCCATCTGGGATTAATTGTAGTGTATATTGCCATGGGAATGCCATTTGCAGTTTTTATGCTGACCGGATTCGTCAAGGCAATTCCGGATGAACTGTTGGAGGCGGCTGTGCTGGATGGTTGTTCGGTATACCGTACATTTTGGACGATAGTATTTCCATTGCTGAAATCAGCGGTGACTACACTGTTTATACTGGATTTTCTTTCAGTCTGGAATGATTTTTTACTGCCGATGCTTACGTTGTCGGATAATTCACTTAAAACGGTTACGGTTGTGATGTACAACTTTTATGGAGAATTTGGCTCGCGTTGGGAAATGACCTTTGCGGGTTATACACTGGCTATTATCCCAATCGTAATTGTATATTTGCTTTTGCAGAAGAATATTGTCGAAGGAATCATGATTGGTGCAGTGAAAGGATAGGGGGGAACATAATGAATTCTAAGATTTCTATGCAGTTACCATACGGTGCGGTGTATTTTCGTAAATCGAACCCGCCCAGGGAGGATTGGGAACGGGACTACGCCCAGGCGAGCCGTGACGGTTATAACATTTTCCGCCATTGGTTTATGTGGGGGACAATTGAGACAGCGCCCGGTATTTATGATTGGGAGGAGTATGACAGACAGCTGGAGCTGGGAGAAAAGTACGGCATACAGGCAATTATTGCTGAGATGACAACGAGTGTTCCGGAATGGGTATTTACGCAGTATCCGGAGGCGTTATGTGAGAATGCACGGGGAGAAAAATCAAAAAGTGAGATGAGTGTCAGCTGTGCGGTAGGCGGATTTTATGAAGGCCTCTGCCTGGATACTCCGATTGGCCGCGAACTTACAGGGAGCTTTCTGGAGGCACTGGCAAAGAGGTATAAAGGTCATCCGGCCCTACTGGGATATGACGTATGGAATGAATGTAACTATTCACATGAATACTGTTACTGTGAAGATACAAAAAGTATGTTCCGCATATGGCTTCATGAGAAATATAAGACGTTGGATGCGCTTAAAGCTGCATGGCATCGTTACAGTCTGGTGAGTTGGGAGGATGTCCAGCCACCGCCTGTACTGGCACTTTATACAGAGTGCAATGACTGGCTGTTGTTCCGGAAAGAAAATGCATACCGCCATATGAAATGGAAGGCGGATATTCTCAGAAATATAGATCCGGACTGCCTGATGACGGCCCATGGGACGGCTCAGAGCCTGGAGAACATGGCATTGGGAGGCTCTGATGAGTGGCTGGCAGGAGAAAACGTAGAGGTGTATGGCCTTACCTTTGTACAGAGCCGTAAAGGAAATGAAGCATATAAACAGTGGAGCGCCCTGGACTTGACAAGGTCTGGAGCCAGGGGAAAGAGGTTCTGGCATGCAGAATCTCAGGGCGGACCGCTATGGTATCAGCCGCAGGTGACAGGAAGACCACGGGAGGACGGAAGAATTACGGAGCCTGAGGACATCCGGCAATGGAATCTTACCAGCCTGGCCGGGGGGGCAAGGGGAATCCTGTGTCCGAGATGGAGACCACTGCTGGATGGTCCGTTGTTTGGAGCTTTCGGGGCATATGGTATGGACGGAGCGCCGACTCCACGCTCTGAAATGACGGCTGTACTGGCCAAATGGGCCAATGCATCCGAACAGCAGGAACTTATGGCTGCATCTCCGGTTCAGGGAGAAATTGGAATATTAATACTGCCTGAGACACAGAGAGGGACCTTTCTACTCTCACGATTTGGGTCAGAAGACAGTTATGCAGCAGCAGTGACAGGCGCTTATCGCGGGTTCTTTGATTTAGGATATCAGCCTGACTTTGTCCATATTGATGATCTGGAGCGGTATCAGAAAGTTTATTTACCAATTCCAGTTATGCTGGATAAATTAACAGCAGAGAAGATTGCTGCATGGATCCTAAAGGGAGGAATCCTGTTCAGTGAAGGCTGCCCCGGTTATTTGGACGGATATTGCAGCGCCGGAACAGTTCAGCCTAATCTTGGACTGGATAAGGTATTTGGCGTGAAGGAATGTGATGTAGAATTTACTCAGGATATTCTGCAGGATGAACAGTTTCCATGGGAAGATCGTTTTTTCTATGGAGGGGAATACCTTCAGAGTTACAGGCTGGAGGGAGCCAGTGAGCTTCTGGAAGGTAAGAACAAACGGACGCTGGCGGCGGAGAACAGGTATGGACTTGGAAGGGCATTTTTAATTGGGACCAGTCCGGCGTTGGGATATAGTAATCATCCGTGTGATGAGCAGAAGGATTTATTTCGGTGGATTGCCGGGATAATGAAGCTAGAAGCACATACCAGTTGTGAAAATCCGAAGGTGTGCGCCCGCATTCAGACATACGGAGAAGCCCTTTTTTTATGGCTGATTAATGGAGAGCATTCCGCGCAGAATACTAAAATAAGACTTGAGGGACAATATGAATTTGATGAGGTCGAAAAAATATACTGGCAGGGCGGCACGCTCTCTGTAAAGAACGGGGAGATTCAGGCTGAACTGGAAGGACGAAATGCAATTGTGATGAAACTGAAGAATAAGAGGAGGAAAAAATAATGAAGAAAAGCATAACTTTTTTAACTGCCATTTGTATGACTGCTGCCCTTGCAGGCTGCGCAAAATCCGCTCCGACCCCACAACCAGTTGAAGCGGAGAAGGTAACTCTGCAGTATATGACCCTGGCTGACGGCAAAGTGCTGGAGGCTGAGCGTCATATTGTTGAAAATTATATGAAAAAGAATCCGAACGTTGTTGTTGAAATTACGTCAGTACCGGCCCTGGATACATTTATCACCACGCTTAAAGCAAAATTTGCCGCAGGTGAGGAACCGGATCTCTACATGTTCCAGGCAGGAACCCGTGTACGTGAGTTTGCACAGGCAGGACTCTTAAAGGATATTACTAATGAGCCATATATGGAATCTGTTTATGAAAAGGACAAGCCATTTAATTCTCTTAATGGAAAAATATATGGAGTGCCAATGCGCTATGAATATACTGGTCTGTTTGTCAACAGGGAGGTCTTGGCGAAGTATCCTGAGATAGAAATACCCACTGATTTCCAGGAGTTGATGGAAGCATGCCAGAGCTTACGGGAACAAGGGCTGGAAAACCCCATGATTCTGGCAGGCAAGAGCATTAATAATGTGGCACAGTTTGATTTCCAATATCTAGCCTGCGTAATCAGTCATGAAAATCCTGACTATTATGAGCAGATGCTGGATGGAGAACTAAAATTTACAGATGAGATCTTTCAGGAAATGTTTCATAAATATGGGCAGCTTAAAGCGTATGTATCAGAGGATGCACTGGGAGTGGACGATGATGAGGCAATCAAACGTTTTATTCGTGGAGAAGGCGCATTCTGGGTTGCCCACGGCAGTGAGATTACCCGTATGAGGGAACTTGGAGGAGAAGAATTTGACTTTGTGATGGTACCTACCGTGCTCCAGGACAAGGAACAGGAGAGAACCTTTAACTGTGGCCAGGCGATTGCTCTGAACGTAGTGAATTCCAGTGCTCATCCAGATGAGGTTCGTGCTCTTGTTACAGAATTTTTACTGCCGGAGAGCAGCAATATCATGGCTGTTGAAGGAAAAGTCATGCCGGCAGCGGTTGGCGCAGAGAAACTTCCTGACAATTGTCTGGAGCCTTGCCGTGAATGGTTTGACAGTGATAAGAAGATGGCGCACGCTGATTTGATCTGGGTACCTGGTATCAAGGATGTGATGAAGGAGATAACTCAGAAATGGTATATGGGCGAAAGCGTGGAAAACGTGTTGAATGAATGGGATACCCAGCACCAGCGTCTGCTGGAGGCAAATCCGGATTTTATCAAGAATTTTGAGAGGAATTAAGCATGAAATTGACACGAAGGGTTCATTTATGCGGAAGCGGAGCCTTCGGACTCACCTGTGAGGGGGACTGTCACTGTTATGTGCTGGATGGGGGCAGTGAGCTGGCGCTGATCGACTGTGGGCTTGCCAGGAATCCCCAGGCCATTCTTCAGCAAATGGAGAAGGATGGCCTGGATATTGGTAAGCTGCGGTATTTACTTCTGACTCATGCCCATCCAGACCATGCCAATGGCTGTTCGTGGTTTCAGGAGCATATGGAAATCTGTATTATGGCAAGCAAGTTTGAAGCACAGGTAATGGAGTATGGATTGCTGGAAACACTGGGAGTTCGTGCTGAGAATGGTAAATATCAGCAATTTGCTGAAATGGCGCGCTGCAGAGCCGACCATATCATTGAAGATAATGAAGTTATACAGGTGGGGAATTTAAAGATTACCGCTTTGATGACTCCAGGGCATACCGTGGGGTCCACCAGTTATGAGGTGGAAATGGACGGACAGCGAAATCTGTTTACAGGAGATGAGGTTTTTTATAAGGGATTTGTTAGTGTTTTGACAGCACCGTTTTCTGATTTTGAACATTATTATGAAGGGCTTAAACGCCTGGAAGGGCGCGGTACAGATGGACTGTTTCCATCCCATCTCATGTGGACGTTACGGAATGGACAGAAACATATTGACAAGGCGCTGTGGGATTTCGAAGTGACGCAGCGACCGAATCTTAAACCATTTTCTTAAAAGGAGTGTAAAAATATGGCAGACAGAGTGAGTGGAAGATCAGCGATTGTAACAGGAGCCGCCCGCGGTATCGGGCGAGCCATCGCGATGAGATTGGCAGAGGAGGGCGCGGATGTGTTGGTAAACACGCGTGACTCTAAAACGCTGGAAGCGGTTTATCAAGAAGTAAAAATGGTGGCGAAAGGCGGAAAAGTAGCTAAATATCTGGCTGATGTTAGTTATGAAGACCAGGTGGAAGCCATGTTTGACCATGCGATTGCTGAATTTGGAAAGGTGAATATTGTTGTGAATAATGCAGCGGTAACCAATCCCCGGCCTGCACTGCAGTATACATCGGATTTTTGGGAGGAGAACCTTCGCATTAATTTATTTTCTGTATACTATACCTGCACCAGGGCTGCGCGGGAGATGGTAAAAGCCGGGGAAAAGGGCAGCCTGATTAATTTTTCTTCTGTTGGTGCGAAACAGCCGCACCGTCAGCTCTTGGCATATGACAGCAGCAAGGGGGCAATTGATACACTGACCCGCGCTCTGGCTTTGGAACTGGCACCTTTTGACATTACAGTTAATGCGATTGCTCCGGCATCGATTCTGGGTTTTTGTGTACCCAAGATGGATTCTGCAAAGGCTGCGGCCAGAGACCCGAAAGACTTTGCTACACCGATTACCAGACAGGGGACTCCAGAGGATGTAGCGGACCTTGCACTGTTCCTGGCAAGTCCGGAGTCCTCATACATAACTGGTCAGATTATAGCTATAGATGGGGGGCTTAGTGTACAAGCTCGTCCTGCTTTGATTGCTCCGTTGGAAATAACACCGCTTAATTTAAGTGAAAAAGAAATACGGTAATTATAAACAGAGCCCATTAGGAGCGATCATATGAAAGAACAGTGGTGGAAAACGTCAGCCCGTGTAATACAGACAAATTTACAGGTCATGGATACGCCCAAAATGTCAGCAGTGAATCTGGCACAGGCTGTGGTGGAATTAGGAGGAAATGCACTGGCGGTCAATGTGGGCGGCATTTATGCGTGGTATTCAAGTAAAGTGCCGTATCACCACGTAAACGAATGGCTTCCGGGGGACAGAGATCTAATGGGAGAAATCGTGCAGGAATGCCATAAACGGGATGTGCAGGTGATTGCCCGTTTTGATTTCAGCAAGGCGGATGATTCCGAGTATCTGCAAAGGCCGCAGTGGTTTGTCCGTAATCCGGATGGGACACCCCATGCATATGGAATCGAACGTCCAGGGCCATGGAGCATCCTGTACAGTACCTGCATAAATGGAGGCTACAGGAACCACAATGTGGCGGTTCCTGTGCTCACAGAAGCTTTAGACCGGTATGAATTCGACGGAGTTTTCTTAAATGCTCCTAACTATGAACCGTGTTTCTGTGATAAATGCAGAGAAAAATACCGCCAGACTTATGGCAAAGAACTTCCCATGGAGTGGGAGACAGAGACAGGCAAAGAGATATCCTCTACTTTTGCACACAGACGAAATATCGCCGGAATTGAAAAGGATTGGGACTCGCTATGCTACCAGGACAATATGAGGCTGATGCAGGAAACTATTCGCAGAGCAGCGCCGGAAATTCCATTAATTTTATACTTTAAGACGTATGGAGAGAACCTGCAGGCCAGGGCCTCTACTGCGGATATCCTGTGTGCAGAGGCCCAGGATGTACTCTCGCAGGGAAAAAAGAATTTTACACCATTCTGGCTCCCCACTCTGAATGCCAAATATGGCTCGCTGCCAGAACATATGCCTGCTCCGTTTGGTATTATCCATTCTTGCCCGGGGATGGATTGGCGTCACACCGGTCTTCCGGAAATAGAATACCGAAGTTGGATGAGCCGGTCAGCGGCCAACGGAGCAAACTTGTGGCACAGTCTTACGGGATTTAAAGAAACGATTGGGGACCCGAGGATTTTAAAGACTGTCCGGGAGGTAAATCAGGATGCCGGCCGGGTAGAGAAGGCCATGAAAAATTCAAAAAGTGCTGCTCAGATTCTGCTGGTCTGGAACGGTACAGAAAGCGCTGAAGGCTGGCTTGAAGGACTTCTGGATACGCAGATTCAGTTTGATGTGGAAGATGAACTCCGCTTTAGCTCACAGAGGGCCAGTCGGTATCGGGCTGTTATTGTGCCAGCGGGCGGAAATCTTTTGGCTGCAAAGATGGAGGAATTAAAGCATTGTCTGAACCTGGGGATTCGTCTGCTTATTGAAGAGTGCCGCGCGGATCTGGCACGGGAGTCACATGAGCTTTTGGGAATTGGAGAAGAAGTCCAGAACGGAGGAGAATTAACCGCCGCCTATTGGCGCTTTGAGGAGAATGATCTTAGAAGAAATCTGGAAGATACGGTTCTGCTGCCCCATCGCGGCAGGACGCTGTACTGCATGGCTGAAGGAAATGCCTCTGTCTTAGCCAGTCTTGTGCCGCCATTTGCTCCGTTAGACGCGGTGGGCGCTCCGCCGGAACGGGCGACTCTGCTGGTACAACATACAGAACTGCCATTATGTGTTGCACGTAAACACGGAAATGGGGCGGTACTATATCTGCCATTTGCCTTTGGACATCTGCTGGGGTACTATGGTATGCCGGATCATCTGCGGCTTTTGGAAAATATGGCTGATTGGCTTTTGATGAATCAACGCGCTTTCCGTATGGAATCTTGTCCGGGACTGGAAGCGGTCCTTTACAGTACAGAATACGGAGCAGTGCTGCACCTGGTCAATTCGGTAGGGCGGCGGCCTTTGATGAGAGTGGTTCCTCTCACTGAGCTGGAATTTGAACTTCAGCTTCCTGATGGAGTAAAAACGGCTGCCGTGAACGTTCTATTGGGGCCTGGCGGTGTAGTAGTCAAACAGAAGGGAAATAGATTAACAGTAACAGTTGAAAAAGTGGAAATCTGGAGTGCAATGGAAATTATATGGGAGGATGTGATGTTAAGATGATTCAACTGCCATATGGAAAAGGACAGATTGAGGCAGAGTGTCCGCCACAAGCGAAGATTCGGGTTTTGAATACCCGCCTGCAATCATATAAGACAGAATTCGATGGAAAATATTTGGCGGAACAGGCGCTGCGTCAACCGATTGGAATAGAACCGCTCTGTGAACTGGCACGGAACGCCCGGAGTGTGGTAATCCTTTCGAGCGATCATACGCGCCCAGTTCCCAGCCGCATCTTAATGCCGCTGCTGTTAAATGAAGTACGCAGAGGAAATCCAGATGCAGACATTACAATTTTGGTTGCTACAGGCTGCCACAGAGCGCCAACGAAAGAGGAACTGCTGGAACGTTATGGTAAAAAGATAGTAAAAGAAGAAAAAATAGAGATACATAACTGTGATGCTGAGGATCTAGTAGATATGGGGGAACTGCCTTCTGGGAACAGACTTTGGCTGAACCAGAGTGCTTATCAGGCGGATTTACTGGTGGGAGAGGGATTTATTGAACCACACTTTTTCGCGGGTTTTTCCGGTGGAAGAAAAAGTGTCCTTCCAGGCATTTGCGGTAGGAAGTCCATCCTTAGAAATCACTGCGCCAGCAATATTGACGCGCGTGAATCGACAGCTGGAAATCTGGCGTCAAATCAGATTCATCTTGATATGGTGTGTGCGGCTAAAAAGGCTGGTTTAGACTTTATCCTCAATGTCATATTAAATGAAAAAAAAGAAGTGATTGCTGCTTTTGCCGGGCATCCACTGACAGCACACGAAGAGGGATGCCGTTTTCTGAAAAAACTATGTGGATGTCAGGCGGAGAAGGCAGACATAGTAATCGCTTCTAATGGAGGATATCCGCTGGATCAGAACATTTATCAAAGCGTAAAGGGGATGTCTGCGGCAGCCCGGCTGTGTAAACCTGGGGGAATTATCATTATGGCAGCCGAATGCGTGGATGGTCATGGTGGAGAACCGTTTTACAATACCTTTACACAGGGGAGAGATGCGGACGGTATTTTACATCAGATACTGGTGAGAGGAGAGGATATGACGCAGCCTGACCAATGGCAATCCCAAATATTTGCCCGGGTACTTGTAAATAATAAGGTGATTTTCGTCAGCAGCCAGTCGAAGCTGATGGTAGAGAAATTTGGTATGGTTTGGGCAGGTGATTTATCTGCTGCTATCCGTATAGCGGTAGAGATGACTGGCAGCAGCCAGCCGGAAATCCTTGTTCTTCCTGATGCGGTATCCATGATTCCGATGCCATTGGAAGAAAACTATGAAAAGGGGGATGAAATATGAAAGAATCCATTCATCGGTATTTTAAAATTGGCACTATTCAGTGGATGAGTTATCCTGGTGTACCTGTGCTGGATACTCTGAGAAAGCTGGCATCTGACGATTTTTTTGATGCCATTGAATTGAGTCAGATTCAAAACAGTGTTGAGCGGGCGCAGGCTAAAAAATTATTGGAACAGGCGAATGTCACGGTTTGCTATGGCGCTTAGCCGCGTTTGCTAGGGCCTGGTTTAAATCCTAATGCCCTTGACGAGTCAGAACGTGAACAGGCGGAACGCACTTTATTAGAGGCCGTAGATGAAGCGGAATATCTGGGAGCGGGCGGTATTGTATTTTTAGCCGGTAAATGGGAGGCGGAAACAAAAGAGCAGGCATATATCCAGTTGCTGAAAACTACCCGCAAGGTATGCTCCTATGCGGCAAAAAAAGGCATGTTTGTTGAACTGGAGGTTTTTGATTATGATATGGATAAAAAGTCACTAATAGGACCGGCGCCTCTTGCTGCACGTTTTGCCGGTGACATGCGTATGAGCCATGGAAATTTTGGACTGCTGGCAGATTTGAGTCATTTTCCGACAACATATGAGGACAGCCGTTTTGTTATTAGAACGCTTCGTCCATATTTGACTCACTTCCATATCGGTAATGCTGTGGTAAAAAAGGGGGCAGAAGGGTATGGGGATCAGCATCCCCGTTTTGGTTTTCCAAACAGCGCTAATGATATTTCAAAACTAATGGAATTTTTTCAAATATTGAAAGAAGAAGGCTTTTTTGATACAGAACGTCCCTACGTACTGTCATTTGAGGTAAAGCCATGGAAAGACGAAGAGCCTGACCTGGTGGTGGCTGGCACGAAGCGGTGTATCCGTCGAGCCTGGAACCTGCTGGAGGATTAGAGAAAGAAGGCTGAGCATGAAGATTGTAATTTTAGACGGATATACAGAAAATCCGGGGGATTTGAGCTGGGAAGGCTTCGAAAGTTTTGGAGAGGTTACTCTATACGACAGGACGCCTCCGGAAAAAGTTGTGGAACGCATTGGTGAAGCGGAGATTGTCATTGTAAATAAAGTATCTATTACAGAAGCGGTTTTGCAGCAGTGTGGAAATATCCGTTATATTGGTGTTCTGGCTACCGGTTACAATGTAATTGATCTTGCAGCGACATCAGCCAGGGGAATCGTGGTGTGTAATATTCCCTCTTATGGCACTGAGGCGGTGGGACAATATACGATAGCGCTTCTGATGGAAATTTGTCATCATATCGGTCACCATGCAGAGGCAGTGCAGGCCGGAAAATGGAGCGCTGGTGAAGACTGGTGTTTTTGGGATTATCCATTAATCGAATTATCTGGCAAAACTATTGGGATTATTGGATATGGGCGTATTGGAAGAACGACGGCACGCATTGCCCGGGCATTTGGAATGAAGGTGCTGGCATATGAAGGAGACGATGGGGGAGGAGCAGAAGATGATGTTGTGGCCCTGGACGTATTACTTTCACAATCAGATGTTATCTCATTACACTGCCCGCTGCTTCCATCTACAGAGGGAATCATTAACCAGAAGACTATCGAAAAGATGAAGACGGGAGTGATTCTTTTAAATGATTCAAGAGGACCACTTATTGTGGAGCAGGATTTGGCGGATGCATTGAAGTGTGGAAAAGTATATGCGGCGGCTTTGGACGTGGTATCGGTGGAGCCCATCCAGCCTGATAATCCTCTGCTTCAGGCTCCCAATTGTTTGATAACGCCTCATATCGCATGGGCATCAAAAGAAAGCAGGAAAAGGCTGATGGATTTCGCGGTAGAAAATCTAAGCAGATTTTTGGAAGGGAGACCAATTAATGTAGTTATCCCTCCCCATAAATAAAAAGTATGACATTGTTGTCCAACTTTATTAAATTCTAATTTTAGAAATACAAAAAAATAAAAAAAGGCCGCAGTATGTTGCAATTGCAACATACTGCGGCTGCTTTTTATGATAAGCTTATTACGAATTCAAGAGAAACTGATTGTAGATCTTAAAAAGCAGGAAATATAGAATGGAGGAAGTACAATATGGAGAACAAGATGTTTTGCTATCAGTGCCAGGAGACGGCGGGAAGCGCCGGATGTACAAAATCAGGTGTCTGCGGAAAGGGGCCCCGTACGGCCGCTTTACAGGATATGCTGGTGTGGGTGACAAAAGGGCTTTCAGAAGTGGCGGTACGCATGCGGGAGGAGAATCAGAACGTTCCGGACGAGGTAAACAGCCGGGTGGTGGAAAACCTCTTTATCACGATTACTAATGCCAATTTTGACGATGAGGCGATAATCCGGAAGATAAAGGAAACGCTGGAAATGAAAAGAGAGTTCGCAAAAAGCCTGTCTGGAATGGAACCCATGTCTCCAGCGGCTCTCTGGGATGACGCGGAGCATATGGAAGAGAAGGCGAAAAGCGTCGGTGTGTTATCCACGGAAGATGAGGATATCCGCAGTCTCCGGGAACTGATTACCTATGGTCTTAAGGGAATGGCAGCCTACTTAAAGCATGCCGCGGCTCTGGAGGCGAAGGCGGAAAACAGGAACACGGCAGAGGGAAAAAGAGACACGGCGGCATTTTTAGAGAAGGCGCTGGCGGCGACTCTGAATCCGGCGCTGACCGCGGAGGAACTGACAGCGCTCGCCCTTGAGACCGGAGAGTACGGAGTGACAGCCATGGCGCTTCTCGATGAGGCAAATACCTCCTCATATGGCCATCCGGAGATTACGGAGGTCAGCATCGGGGTCAGAAAGAATCCGGGAATTCTCGTATCCGGCCATGATTTATACGATCTTGAACAGCTTCTGGAGCAGACGGACGGAACCGGCATCGATGTGTACACTCATTCAGAGATGCTTCCGGCCCACTATTATCCGGCCTTTAAGAAATACTCTCATTTTGTGGGAAATTACGGAAATGCATGGTGGAAACAGAAGGAAGAGTTTGAGGCGTTCGGCGGGCCGATTCTGCTGACAACCAACTGCCTGGTTCCGCCGAGAGACAGCTATAAGGAACGGCTCTACACGACCGGAGCGGTTGGATATCCGGGATGCCGGCATATAGAAGCGGGCGAAGATGGAAAGAAAGATTTCTCGCAGATTATCAATCAGGCAAAACAATGTCCGCCGCCGGTGGAACTGGAAACGGGCAGTATTGTCGGCGGATTCGCCCATAATCAGGTTCTTGCTCTGGCAGAGCCGATTGTAGAAGCAGTGAAAAGCGGAGCCATTAAAAAATTCGTTGTGATGGCAGGCTGCGACGGCCGGGCGCCATCGAGAAATTATTATACGGATTTTGCCAAAGCGCTTCCAAAGGACGCGGTCATTTTAACCGCCGGATGTGCGAAGTATAAGTATAACAAGCTGAATCTCGGCGACATCGGAGGAATTCCCCGTGTTTTGGATGCCGGACAGTGCAACGACAGCTACTCCCTGGCCGTGATCGCTCTGAAGTTAAAGGAAGTATTCGGCCTGGAGGATATCAACGACCTGCCAATCATCTACAACATCGCATGGTATGAGCAGAAGGCGGTTATCGTTCTGTTGGCCCTGCTTTCCCTCGGCGTGAAGAATATCCACCTGGGACCGACGCTGCCGGCCTTCTTATCGCCGAATATGGCGAAGGTTCTGGTTCAACAGTTCGGAATTGCAGGAATTGGTACGGTGGAAGATGATATGAAGTTGTTTTTTGAGTAGCAAATAAAGTTTTCGATTAGCGAATAAAGTGTCGCAGTTGAAATATGGAATTGAGTGTGGGCGGAGCAAAGGCTTCGCCCATTGCTTTTAAATAGGGAGGTGAAGTGCAACGGCTGTGCGAATACAGAACGATTTACAGGATGCAGGCTTATTTGCCGATAGTTTCAATTGCGTTTTCCAATCCTTTGTGGTAAAATTATCTCAGGTTTTTATGATATTCTGTTTCTAATTTCTATAGAGCAGGCAATTCAGAAATTTCTTTCATACATCCCATAGTGACAGGCGGCATTGGCTTCAAAATTGTGTTATGACAAAAAACAAAAACATTGAGGGCGGTTTGTAGGCGCATGTCATGCAGGGGCATGTGCTGAATGAGGGAGACGAAAATTACAAAAGGGGAAGTATAATTTAATATGGCATATAAAGCAGAATTATGGGCAGAAGCAAAAAAGAAATGCAGACTGGGAGAAGAAGAAATTCGCATGGCGAAAGAAATGGGCCTGAATCCAAGAAGCCTGATAAAAAACATCCCAAGCCCAAAACAACAGTGGAAGGCGCCTGTAAAAGACTGGATTCGTGAAATGTATGCGGAACGGCAGAGAAAAGCAGAGAACAAAAAGAGGATAAAAGCAGTTAAATTGGCTGATATGGTTGAGAACTGCAGGGAAGAGGAGCACGAGAAGAGGGACATATGAATAAACATCAGGTGTTAAAACAATACTTTGGTTACGACGAGTTCCGTGACGGACAGGAGACGCTGATCGACAGCATTTTAAGCGGCAGGGACACATTGGGGATTATGCCTACCGGGGCAGGTAAATCTCTGTGTTTTCAAATCCCGGCGCTTATGATGGATGGCATTACACTGGTCATCTCTCCATTGATCTCACTGATGAAGGATCAGGTGGAGGCGTTAAACCAGGCGGGGGTTCACGCCGCCTATTTAAACAGTTCCCTGACGGCTTCCCAGTATTACAGGGCGCTGGCCTATGCCAGGGAGGGGCGTTATCCCATCATTTACGTCGCTCCGGAGCGGCTGGTGACGGAGGAATTCCTGGATTTTGCGCGAAATACGAAGATTTCCATGGTGGCGATCGATGAGGCCCACTGTGTATCCCAATGGGGACAGGATTTCCGTCCCAGCTACTTAAAGATTGTAGAGTTTATCGAACGGCTGGAGGTACGCCCTGTGGTCAGTGCCTTTACGGCTACGGCCACAAAGGAGGTAAGGGATGATATCAGCGATATCCTGATGCTGCGGGAGCCGACAGTTCTGACCACGGGATTTGACCGGCCTAATCTCTATTTCGGCGTCCAGGCGCCGAAAGACAAGTATGAGACGATGAAGAATTTTCTGGAGCTTCATCCGGGGCAGAGCGGAGTGATCTACTGCCTGACCAGGAAAAACGTGGAGGAGGTCTGCGAGAAGCTGCGGGCAGATGGATTCTCTGTTACCAGGTATCACGCGGGATTGAGCGATGCGGAGCGGCAGAAAAATCAGGAGGACTTCATTTACGACAGGGCGGCTATCGTTGTTGCGACCAACGCGTTCGGAATGGGAATTGATAAATCCAATGTCCGGTTTGTCATCCATTACAACATGCCGAAGAATATGGAGAGCTATTACCAGGAAGCGGGCAGGGCAGGCAGAGACGGGGAACCGGCGGAGTGTATCCTGCTGTACGGCGGCCAGGATGTGATTACAAACCAGCTGTTTATCGATAATAACCGGGATAATCAGGAACTGGATGCTGTGACCCGTGCCATCGTCCAGGAGAGAGACCGGGAACGGCTGCGGAAGATGACATTTTACTGCTTTACCAATGAGTGCCTGAGAGATTATATCCTTCGGTATTTCGGAGAATATGGAGAGAATTACTGCGGAAACTGTTCCAACTGTCTGAGTCAGTTCGAAACGGTGGATGTGACGGAGATTGCCGTGGAGCTCATCGGATGCGTGGAGAGCAGCAGGCAGCGGTATGGGACCAACGTGATTATCGATACGGTCCACGGCGCCAATACGGCAAAGATCCGTCAGTACCGTATGGACGAAAATCCCCATTATGCGAAGCTTTCCAAGGTGCCGACCTATAAACTCCGCCAGGTGATGAATTACCTTCAGCTCAAGGAGTATCTGGGCGTGACTAATGACGAATACGCCATCGTAAAGCTGACGGAGAAGTCGAAGGCGGTACTGGAAGAGGAAGAGCCGGTTGTCATGAAGATGGCAAAGGAGCAGGAACACCCGGCAAAGGTGAAGAGCGAAAAAGGAAAGAAGAGCCGGAAGGGGCTGGCGGCCGGCCTCGGCGGCGCTCAGTTTACAGAGCGCGAGGAAACGCTGTTTGAGAAGCTGCGGACTCTGCGCGCGGAGATTGCGAAGGAGGAAAAGGTTCCGCCGTATATCGTATTCTCTGATAAGACACTGACTCACATGTGCGTGGTGAAGCCGGTGACGAAGGAAGAGATGCTTAAGGTGACCGGGGTAGGGGAATTTAAGTATACGAAATACGGAGAACGGTTCCTTGCATGTGTGAAGAAGGAGACTCAGGCAGAGGCTGGGGCAGTGACTGGTTCAGAGGCTGGTGCAGCGGCCGGGACAGCGGCAGCGTTTCCCGATTACAGCGGATACGACGACAGTGATGATCTGTACTTTTTCAGCGAGGAAGAGGATCTGCCGGACTACTCGCTGGAGGCAGCTCTTACGGCGTGGGAAAACGGAAGTCCGGAAAAAGCGGATCTGCCGGGAGATACATTACCGAAGAAGGTGGCTTCAGCCGAGGGAAAGGGAACTAAGAAAAGGTCATCGAAAACAAAATCAGAATTTGTAATGACAGAGGAGCTGGCAGACCAGATTCACTATTCGGACCGGGTAACGCTAAGTGATTTTGTGGGACAGATTAACGATTTAAGGGACGATGAGGCCATGAAGCGTCTGACTATAAAATCCGTGGAGCAGAAGCTGATGGAGGAGAAGTGCTGGGAGATACAGTTTTTCAACGGAATGGGTAGAAAAAAGCTGACGGAAGAGGGCGGTAACTTCGGAATTGAAGCGGAGAAACGGCTCAGTGAAAAAGGAAATGAATATGAGGTCCTGTACTATACGGAGAAGGCTCAGCGCGGAATCGTAACATGGCTTCTGGCTGGGGATCAGAACTTATCCTGAGATCAGAATTTGTCCTGAAATCAGACTTTTTTCCAGTATCAGTAAAAATATATCTTTTTCAACAAAATCCTAGCGTGAGTTATTTTTTTAACACAGTGTTTGAGCTATGATAGGATACGAGCTGTGTTAAAAAAATAACTATTGGAGGGTAACACTGTATGGGAACAAAAGAGAAGGAGCAAAAGACGCTTAACGGGATTCAGTCGGCGGTGCTTCTGCTGTTAATTGTGGCGGCGGTAGCGGTCTGTATTCGTTTTAAGGTTGGCGGACCGATGATCGGGCTGTTTTTCAGCTGGCTGATTATCTATGTATTCTGTATTGTATTGAAGATTGACTATGAGCATGTAAAAGAAGGAGCCTTTGACGCGTTGAAGGTGGTTCTGCCTACGATGACCATTTTGATGGCGATCGGCGTTCTGATCGGCACCTGGATGGCGTCAGGAACGATTCCTACCATCATTGTGTACGGTTTGAAATCCATCAATCCGGCATTTTTACTGACATTTACTCTCATTTTTACGGCGGTATTAAGCCTGGTGACTGGAACGTCATACGGCTCCGCGGGCAGCGCCGGTGTGGCCATGATGGCGATCGGCAATGCTATGGGAATCAATCCGGGAATGGTCGCTGGAGCGGTAATCTGCGGCGCCATGTTCGGTGATAAGTTAAGCCCGTTTTCCGACACGACCAATCTGGCTCCTGCCGTTGCGGGGGCGAAGCTGGGAGACCACATCAAGAGTATGCTGTGGACGACGCTTCCTCCGATGATTATCAGCATTATTTTCTTTACTGTAGTGGGGATACAGCAGACCAACGGCGGCTATGATCCGGGGGATTTGAATATTTATATTGATTACTTACAGGGCGCGTTCCACATCGGATGGACCACTCTGATCCCGGCTATTTTGATTATTGCACTCCTGATGTTCCGGGTAGGCGCGTTTGAAGCGCTGGGAATCGGTGCGATTGCGGGAGCGCTTGTGGCAATCTTCGTCCAGGGCATTGATGTTCGGTCGATCCTTAAGGTCTGTTATGACGGATTTACCAGCGATACAGACATTGCTGTGCTGAAATCCATCTTAAACAGAGGCGGTATGGCGAGCATGCTTCAGTATGTGGCTATTATCACTTTTGCAGTAGGAATGGGCGGAATGCTGGACCGCCTGGGTGTTCTTAACAATATTCTTTCGGTCTTTATCAAGCGGATCAACAGCGACGGTTCCCTGGTGCTGGCAACGCTTTTAACCGGATATGTAACCAGTATTGTCAGCTGTTCCAGCCCGATGTCCCATGTACTGACCGGACGTCTGATGCAGCCCCTCTTTAAAGAGCGCGGTGTTGCGCCGAGAATTCTTTCCCGGTGTCTGGAGGACAGCGGCACACTGGCAGGACCTATGATTCCATGGCATGGCTATGGTATTTACATGGCGGGAACCCTGGGGGTTACGTGGGCGCAGTATATCGGATTCGTTCCGCTGTTGTGGCTGACGCCGCTATTCTCGATTCTGTATGGATTTACGGGAATTTCCATCAAGCATGTGAGCGATGAAAAAAAATAGAACGCAGGCAGAATACGCCGGAGGAAAGAGGGTGCGGAGCAAACCGCACCCTTTTCTTTTGGCGTATTCTGCTTTTTAAGGGGCAGGAATGACTGTGAACAGCTCACGGATATTTGCTCAAAGGAGTTGCTGAATGATACTCTGCGTGCTACAATCGAATCAACAATTATAAAATAGAATTGGAGTATGTGCAGTGAGTAAGATCGTAATATTGACAGGAAGTAAAAGAAAGGGCGGCAACACGGAGCTGCTGGCGCGCGCATTTGCAGACGGTGCGGGGGAGCACCATGAGGTGGAGATAATTCCGGCGGCTGATTATAAGGTTAATCCGTGTATTGGCTGTAATTCGTGTTTTACGAGGGAAGGGAATCAATGCTTTCAGGAAGATGATATGCAGCTGATTTACGAGAAATTGACAGATGCAGAGATTCTGGTAATCGCATCGCCGGTCTATTTTTACGGAATCAGTGCGCAGCTGAAGGCGGTCGTTGACCGCTTACATACACCGATGAGAAGTAAGTTTAAAATCAAGAAGATGGTACTGCTTTTGGTCGCAGGTGCTGCTTTGCCCTCCGTTTTTGACGCGATAAAAGTACAGTATCAGCTGATCCTTGACTTCTTTAAATTGGAGAACGCGGGGATGGTTCTGGTAAGGAAAGTGAGAGAGAAAGGGGAAATTAAGGGGAATCCCGCACTGGAAGAGGCGCGCGAATTGGGCAGGTCGCTTTGATGGAAAATGCGTTAGGATGGTAATGAGGAAGATCTGTTGTTGAGGAATCTGTAAGGTGGAGGGCCCGCTGCTGTATTAGCAGCGGGCCCCTGGTGTCAGCGGCCTCGCCCCCAGCAGCCTCGCCCCCAGCGACCTCTACCCCCAGCAGACTTAATCCCGACAGTCTCAGCACCGCGCCTGTGCCATCGCCGTCAGCTGTTCCATGTCCTGGATTACCGTCTGATGCCCTCGTTTGCTTACGATGCCCATGTCCTTTAGCTTTCCCATGAGCCGTGTCACCGTGATCGTATGGATTCCTAGGTAGCCCGCCAGCTCGCTGTAGGAAAAATCCTTATGTATGACGTAATGCGTGTCCTCGTAGATGGCCAGTTCGGTCAGGGCACAGCAGAGGCTGACGAAATTATCGCCATCCTGGAGCGCATAGCAGTGCTTTAACGCATTATCATAATGGGCGATCGCTGTTTCAAAGAGCCAGCGGTAGAAATCAGGATGCGCCTCTACAAATTCCCGGAAGGTAGAATAGGGGATCTGATAGAGTGTGCAGGCTGATTTGGCCGTGATGGAAAACGCGTAAAAGGTATCGTCGGGATAGGTACGGGCATAGGCTGGTATGAAGCCGACAAAATCACCGGGGAGAAAGTACTGATAGATTCGTTCCCTGCCGCCTGGAGAGACGCTGTGCAGGGCGCAGAGTCCTTCTTCAAGGCAGTATACGTATTTGTCCATATGGGCACGATTGTACAGACAGTCGTGCTTTTTTTTATGGGTCAGAGTACCAAGGCCGCGCAGGGCGTTCATGTAATTCATATTGGATTCCATCATAAGGGGTACCTTTCATAAGGACTACTAGTGCCGCCCGGCACTAGTTCGTGAAAAACTTCACTAAGTGTTCCTATTATACCACAGCACCAGGCAAATAAAAAGAAAAATCATAGCAACTGATATTTTTTTGACCGTGAAGACAGTGTTATAATTTTAACAAAATAACAGGAGGGGAATTACTATGGAACGAAAAACAATCGGCTATGAGCGAATCAGCCACTTGGTGGAGCGTCAGTACGAGCAGGAAACGGCTATGAGAAAAGAACTCGAGGGAGGAAATTATACCGCAGAGCATCCGTATGTGGTGGTAAATCCTTATTTTGTCAATCCGCTGACAGCCATGCTTTTATTCAATACAGAGAAAGAAGAGGCGGTAACGCTGACCGTCAAGGGAAAGGAAGCTGCGGGCGATATCACCCATACATTTCCAAAGGCAAAGGAACAGATTCTCCCTGTGCTGGGGCTTTATCCCGAGTATGACAATACGGTTGTGATCACGCTGGAAGACGGAACTGCTTATGACGTGACCGTGACAACGGAAAAAATTGAAAATATGCCGTATCAGGCGGATTACATTAATACGACGAGTGACTACATGAATGGGCAGCTCATGTTCGTGACACCGGCGGGGGACTCGCTGGCGGGCGGCTACGACTACCGCGGCGACTGCCGCTGGCATCTGGTGGAGCCGTTTATCTTCGATATGAAGCCCGCGGCAAACGGCCGCATTCTCATAGGCTCCAACCGGCTCCTGAACATGCCTTACTACACGGCGGGAGTCTGCGAAATGGATCTGGTCGGTAAAATATACACGGAGTACCGCATTCCCGGCGGCTATCACCACGACCAGTTCGAGATGGAGGATGGAAATCTCCTGATTCTGACTCAGGAGAAAAATGCCGCCACAGCGGAAGATATGTGCGTGCTGGTGGACCGCGGAAGCGGGGAAATCATCAAGTCCTGGGATTACAAAAAGGTACTTCCGCAGGAAGCGGCGAAATCCGGAAGCTGGTCCGAACACGACTGGTTCCACAACAATGCGGTGTGGTATGACAAACGAACCAACTCTCTGACACTGTCCGGCAGACATCAGGACGCGGTTATCAATATTGACTTTGAGACGGGAGAGCTCAACTGGATCATCGGAGATCCTGAAGGGTGGCCGGAAGACATGGTGAGCCGCTATTTCTTTACACCGGCAGGCGAAGGAGATTTCGACTGGCAGTATGAGCAGCACGCCTGTATGATGCTTCCGGATGGTGATATCATGATGTTTGATAATGGCCACTGGAGATCCAAAAATAAGGAGCATTACAGACTCAACCGGGACAATTTTTCCCGGGGAGTCCGCTACCACATCGATACCGAGAAGATGACGATCGAGCAGGTATGGCAGTTTGGAAAGGAACGGAAAAATGATTTCTTCTCCTCCTACATTTCCAATGTAGAATACTACCGTGATGGTTACTATCTGGTACATTCCGGCGGAATGGGGTATAATCATGGTGTTACATGCGAGGAACTTCCGGTTTATATGAATCTGGAGGATCCGGAATGCGTACTAAAGAGCATTACTGTGGAGATCATGGACGGAGAACTGATGTATGAAATGCATCTGCCATCCAATTATTACCGTGCCGAGAAGATGAGCCTTTACCGGGAGGGAAAGAGTCTCGATCTGGGAAAGGGAAGAGTCGTAGGAAAACTGGGCGTCACGGGCGAATTTGATACGGAGGTTCCGGCAGAAAGCACCGGAGAACTGCTTCCGGAATCCTGTGAGGCGGTGCTCACGGAAGAAGACGACCGCATCATTTTCAAGGCCAAGTTTAAGAAGGGGCAGCTTGTCATGCTCCAGCTGGAAAAAGAGGATGATCCGGCGGAAATCCACCGTTACTTCATCTCAACCAGCGCACAGAAATTCCTGGCCATGTGTTCCGGTACCTTCCTGCCAAAGGACGACAGGGAAGTGACCTTAAATGTGGACAAGGAAGGACTAAACGGCACATTTGATGTGCGCGTGATTATCGACGACGTCAAGTATGAGACCGGACTGAAAATTCCACAATCACGATAGGTGGACGAAACAGCGTACTATAATTACAAAGGGGATGTGAGCTGACAATGAGTAAGAAAATAGGAAAGATACTTGGAATTGTGGTGGGAAATGGGATTTTTGCGCTGGGGCTCTCGGCGTTTTCCATGCCCAACCATTTCCTGGTGGGAGGCGCCACGGGAATTGCCAGAAGCGTGCAGCATTTTGCACATCTGGACGTATCGGTGACGGTGGCAGCCCTCAATGTGGTCATGTTTTTGCTGGGATTCTACATTCTGGGAAAGCGGTTTGCGCTGACCACCATTGTCAGCACACTCGTATTTCCCGTGTTTCTGAATCAGTTTCTGAAGATCGAGGCATTCAGCCATCTGACGAGTGACCGCCTTCTGGCGGCCCTGTTCGGCGGTATGTTGACCGGACTGGGCCTGGGGATCGTCATGCGTCTGGGCGGTTCCACCGGAGGTATGGATATTCCTCCGCTGATTCTCAATAAGAAGTTCCGGATTCCGGTGGCGGTGTCCATGTACTTCTTTGACATTTTCATTTTGCTGTCTCAGATGATATTTTCCAATACGGAAGAGATTCTTTACGGCATCATGTCTGTACTGCTGACCTCCATCGTATTAAACCAGGTACTGGTATTCGGCGCGGGTGATGTGCAGGTGCTGATCATCAGCCGGGAGTATGAACGGATCAATGAGATTATCCAGAAGGATTTGGACCGGGGGTCCACCTTCCTGCCAATCCAGACGGGATTCGAAAAGCTGGACCAGAAGGCAGTTCTCTGCGTGCTCCCGAACCGGGAAATGAGCCACTTGAACCACTGCGTGCAGGAGATCGATCCGAAGGCATTTATCATTATCAACGGCGTGCGCGAGGTGAGAGGGCGGGGATTTACGCTGGATAAGCATCTGGTGTGATATTGCAGTGAGAACAGAGAGAGCAGAAGCAAAACGCATAAATCAAACAGAAAGCCGGGAGTTTAAGACGTTATCTTAAACTCCCGGCTTTCTGCCTTCTGTTTTCAATCTCTGTCATTCTACAACCACCGGTTCCGAGATTCATAATCCGTATTTACTCCCGTCCCTGTCTCCTCGAAGAGAAGACGGTTTGCGAAGTGATACGTTACAGTGCCTCCGCCAAGATACGTCCCATCCTTCCGGCAGAGGTTAAAATAAGCCGGAATGGGAAGGTCCCTTGCTTTCATGGAAGGGCTGAAGAGCATGACCTCATAAACCATTTTTCCGGATATCATGTTTTCAAGAATGTCTGAGGCGTTTGGGATCAGGTGAAATGGTACATCTCCCTCGGGAAGCATCATAACGGCCCTGTAATACTCGTGTTTGTCCGGTGTGTTCTCATCGGTCTCAATAAAGACCTCGGTAACGTCTTCCCTCATATGAATAGTGACTTCCAGAACGTCAGAGGGAGAAAAGTCCTTCTGGTTTAGAAGCTGTATCTTCATTCTACTGTGATAGAAGGAGGGGGTACCCCTGCCTTCCAGAAATATATAGGTCCCCTTCTGAGCTGCCCCAACGCTCCCCGCTTCTCCATTTCCCAGGTTCGCTTCATTTTCTGATACTCCGTACTCTTTTTCAGATTCGGCCTCCTTAAGTGAGACCTTAGCCAGATAGACCTTCGGCCGTCGAAACAGGAAAAACGTACCGTAGAGGACGACAAATACGATGCTGATAAAATCAATACCGGATCTGCGAAGACTGTTTCTGACCGCAATGTACAAAAACATCAGGAACGTGATGATATAAAAGGCATATGCCTGCAGCAGAGGAACCTCACTTCGCCGGGTACGGTACCGGTTATAGAGCAGAATGACCGGGCGGTACGGCTTGCCGCAGTGTTCGCAGGTTCCGCGGGTTAAATGAGGACTCTCTATTTCCTGTCCACACCAGGGACAGGGCTCAGATTTTATCAGCATGGCGCCTCCTTAGAGATAAAACGCAAAGGAAAGGTCCACATTTATTCCCCCATAGCCGGCCGGATGAAGAACCGCAGAATGGCCAGCGCGCTGGCGCCCACGGCTCCGTCCGCGGCCGCATACGGCAGGATTTCCACGTTCCCTGCGTAGGTGCGGTCCACGAAGATCAGCTGGCGTTCGATATAATCCATCAGTTCATTCTGAATGTCCTGGTTGTCAAAGAGCTGGCCGTGCAGAAAGATCTTGCCCGGGTTGGTGATGATGGCGATATTGGAAATGGTGATGCCAAGGTATTTTAACGCCTCCGCGATATACATTCCGATTACAGGATCACCCATGGAATAGGCGGTGGTGATCGTCTCGATGGTGATCAGGGAATCGTCGGGGACGAGACTTCTCAATATGGTGTTCGGCGTGTTTTTGTACAGCAGCTTTGCGTTGCGGATCAGGTGGTTTTCGCTGGCGTACGTCTGGAGGCAGCCGTATTTGCCGCACTCACAGCGGCGGCCGCCCTCGCTGACGATGGTATGGCCGATCTCGCCGGCCACGTAGTTCTCGCCGAGGAACATCTCGCCGTCCACGACGTTGGCGCAGAACATTCCCATGCCTACATGGAAAAAGGCGAAGCTGTCCGGGCTTTCCTGCGGGGAAAAGAGATACTCGCCAAGAGCCATGCAGCGTGCGTTGTTTTCGCAGACGATGGGGAGCGGAAGTTCCTGTTCAATCCGTTTCGGGTCGAAATTCTGCCATGTCTTCCGGTTGGTCACGAGACTGGAGGCGCTCCCGTTCATATGGCCTGGAACCGCGGCTCCGATTCCAACGATTTCGTCCCAGGAAATACCGGACTCTGCGACCAGGCCCTTGACACCATCGATAATGGCGTCGGTAATCCGGCCAGCCAGCTCCTCGTTAAACGGTTCCGCATGCTGAAAGCGGATGCGGCCTTTTAAGTCCGTGATGCAGATGACCAGGGCCTTCTGGGTAAACTCCAGACCGATGCTGTAAGCCCTGTCGGGTATGATATCGATCAGAACCCGCTTGCGGCCCGAGGAGCCCTCATCCGTGGAGGCTTCTCCCAGCTCTCTTACAAATCCTTCCGAAATCAGTGTGGTAACGTTCATGGTTACCGTTGCGGGTGTGATTTCGGTCTCTTCTGCGATATCGGTTCGGGCAATGGGCGCGTTCCGGTAAATACACTCCAATATCCGGCTCCGGTTGGAGGCTTTCTTCTTTTTTCCCTTATACATGGCTGCAGCAACCTCATTCTTCCATCGTTATAATTTTACCAGAGCATGTGGAAAACAAGTTCCAAACAAGCTCTAAAGTGTGCTGACGAGCGGTTCTTCCAGCCGGAAACCGGTGTATTTGGTGGAAACCTCGGTGACGCGGTAAACATCGAGGCAATCCTGAAATTCCGTTTCCCGTTCGCAGACCATATTCTGGAACTGCCGCCAGCATTCCTGTGCCTCCGATTCGTTTCCCTCGGCCAGCTTCATCAGCGCTTTCCCTAATCGTAAACTATATTCTCGGTGGTAGTCAAGATATTTCCAAAATAAATTTTGCACGGCCGTGCGGCTCTTTGCACCGTCTGTCCCGGACACTGGAGTACAATCCACGTATTCGATCAATTCCCTCATGGCTGCCGCTTCTTTCGGATCCTTTCGGTTTTCTTTTCCGTTGAAGTAGTCGCAGCTGCACAGGGAAGACAGTTTTGTTAAATAGGAAAGAACCTGTTCCCAGCCCGGCCCGTAGGCGGCGCTGAAGTATTCTTCCTTCAGCTCTTCAAACGTTACATCCTCATCAAAGAGCATACGGCCCATGACGTAGCCCGGAAATGCGTTAGGGAGACATTCCCGAAGCTCCTGGCAGCTGATATAACCGTCCATGCCCATCTGTTTCAGCTTCCGGATGTCCTGGCCGATGATTTCGGCGATGTGGATATAGCCGAAATCACCGTAGTGTGCCCGACCCAGCGGATAATCGTATACGAAGCTTTCCCCGTGGAAATAGTTCTGCCACGATCTTAAGAACACCATGTTCTCATCGAGTCCCACTGGAAGGGTGATCCGGTTCCGCTCATAGGCCGGAATGGGCCCGTAGCTGTCCCTCAACTGGTAGGAATGCTCGAAGGTACGGCTGATAGGGGCAAACATCAGGAGAAAACGGTCCGGATTGCGGAAGGCTTCCTCTACTGGCGGCCACAGAAGCTCCTGATAGAGCAGAAAGACGATTTTTGTGTCGAGGTGCAGACTGGTCAGCTTCTCGTCGATCCGGTTCAGCAGCCGTATATACTGGTCTGTGGGCAGCTGGGCACGGCAGGCCTCACATTCACAGATATTGTTAAATTCATCCGCCAGCCAAACATGGAGGTAGGAAACTGCTGGATGCTGTACACAGTATTCTGCAACCCGGTCGGAAAACCTTTCGATAACGGTTTCATTGGAGTAGCAGAGGTTTGTGTTCATGGGCACTCCGTGAAATAATTCCCGTTTCCCATTTACACAGGCGGCGAGGGAGCTGGTCTCCGGCGGCAGCGGCTCGGTAATGGCTTTCCAGTCTGCACAGGGGAAGCCGAGCACATCCCCGGTCCAGCCGTGGCCCGCCTGATGGAGCAGAAGACCACGCGTTTGAAGCGCCTCCCCGATCTTTTCCGTGAAGGAGGCGGCAGTCTCTCTCGTAAATTCCTCCGGTTTTAAGAGCGGGTTCATCTCGTGGTGATACCAGCGGGCCATAAAGGTATAGGGAAGCTGAAACTGTAGAAAGAAGCTGTTGTATCCCAGCTTCGGAAGCCAGTCGATGAAGTCCAGAATATTCTCCAGTGAGTTGGCTCCCTCGATACAGACGCCCCGGTGGCGCAGCGCGGCTTTCTTCCGGCAGCAGGCGGAGAGCTGTTCTTTCTTATATAAGGAAGGTATGTATTCATGCTTCTGACCGGGAGCGGGAAAACGGCAGCCAAGGAGCCATAAGTATTTGTAGACGCCGAGAAGGACGCTGCGGTCATTACTACCCGAGATGATTCCTCCGGCTGAGTTGACGTCAATGGAGTAAGAGTCCTCGCTGTTTTTCGGGTTTCCCAGCGATTCGAGCCGCAGCGTGACGTCATCCGGTCCGCAATTCTGGTTATTAAGTATAATTATTGAATCCGCAACTATTTCCGCCAGGCACCGGGACAGCTCCTGTGCGGCAAAGGCGACAGGCGAGCCGGAATGTGAGGGATATAAAATGTTGATCGTCATGGAAATCCTCCTGTAATGTATCTGGTTGATTGATTATATTTTGTAACTATTATAACAAAAAGAAAGAATAAAAATATATGTGTAAAGTGCACAATAAAATTTCTTTAAAAGTGATATAATAAACAAAAACACTTTATTTTTTGATTTTATATTGCGTGTCATGCGGAAAAGTGTTATATTGTAACCAGCAAAAGCAATGCCTAATTGATTATAAAAAATAATTAAACAGGAAGAAAGAGAGGGCTTTCCATGAAAGGACAGTTTTCAGCCGCTTCGCCGGCCAGAACAGTGGACCGCAGAAAGAAGCAGAGAAGGCGCATAAACATGTGGTGCTGGATCTTTATGATTCCCACACTGATACTCTACATATTGTTTCAGGGGTATCCGATACTCTCCAGTATTTTTTATTCGACTCTGGACTGGTCGGGAATGACATCAAGCGCCCTGTTCGTCGGACTGGACAACTTTAAAGAGCTGTTACAGGACAAATACTTTTTTAACGCGGTGGCTAACAGCTTCAAGTACATGCTCATGGCCGTTCCGCTGCAGCTGGTGATTTCTCTGGCCCTGGCCTATATCTTTAACAGTATATTAAAGAAGGGCGCCACATTTTTCAGAACTGTGTTCTTCCTGCCAGTCATTACGACGGCTTCCATCGTGGGAATTATCATGATGTTCATCTTCGGCGGAACAGGCTCCATCAACCAGTTTCTGTCTCTCTTCGGAGTGAGGGGATTAAACTGGCTGGGCAATGCCAACACGGCGCTGATCGTGGTAGTGCTCATCGGCGTCTGGAAGGATTCCGGTACCTTTATGATCTACTGGCTGGCGGCGCTGCAGAGCGTATCCCAGGACGTATATGAGGCGGCGACCATCGACGGTGCGAACAAGTGGCAGACATTTCTCCATGTGGTATTTCCCCTGATCATTCCGATCGGCGGTGTGATTACCGTACTCTGTATCATCAGCTCCTTGAAGGTATTCGACCTGATTCAGACCATGACCAATGGCGGACCGTTTTACTCCACGGATGTGGCGGCTACCTTCGTATACCGGACGGCCTATGCCAGCAGCAGCGGAATGCCCCGGCTGGGTTACGCCAGTGCCGCAGCCATGACCTTTGGAATCATTGTCGTGGTGATCGGAACGGTGGGCAATGTGGTGAAGACGGCGTTTCAGAAGAAAAACGCGATATAGGAGGGGCATATGGAAAAAACATCGATTTTAAACAAGGTGGGGAAGACGGTCCTCTACGCAGTCCTGGCGGTGGCTTCATTTCTGTGGGTTTACCCGTTTCTCTGGATGATTTCGGCTTCCTTCAAGACGCAGAATGAATTTTTCGCCAGCGGGCTGAATCTGATTCCCCAGTCCTTAAACCTGGACAATTTTATCCGCGCATGGAATAACGCGAATTTCGGCATCTACTTTAAAAACTCTATCATCGTAACGGTATCGGTTGTGGTGATCGTACTCTTAAGCACCTCCCTGGCCGGATACGTCATGGGCCGCTACACCTTTGTGGGAAAGGGCTTAATCATGAAGATATTCATGGCCAGCATCACGATCCCCCTGGTATTTACCGTGATCCCGATCTATGAGCTGTTAAAAAACATCGGCCTATCCCAGAGTCTGGTGGGTCTGATTCTGGCGGAGTCGGGCGGCGGCCATGTCATCTTCCTGATGCTGTTTTCCAGCTTCTATGCTTCGATTCCGGGAGAGATGGAAGAGGCGGCCACCATTGACGGCGCTAATTTCGTTCAGACGTATGGCAGCGTCATGTTCCCGCTTGCCAAGCCGATCATGGTAACCGTAGTGATCATGCAGTTTATCTGGACATGGAACTCCTTTTTGCTGCCCCTTATCATTACGCTTAACAATCCGTCCCTGCGGACACTCGCTGTGGGACTCTACGCCTTACGAGGCGAAAATGTCGTTGACTGGACCGGCATCGCCGCCGGCGCCAGCATTGCAATCGTGCCGGTTATCTGCGTGTTCATCGCACTGCAGAAGTATTTTGTAGATGGTATCGCCGGAGCTGTAAAGAGTTAAGAAAATCAAATAAAGGAGGATATATTTATGAGAAAAGTGAAGAGAGCCCTTGCGGCGGTGCTGGCGGTGCTTATGGCCGGATCCTTAAGCGCCTGCGGAGTCAAGGTGCAGACAAAGGATGACGCGAATACGACGGCAGCCGTGACAGAGGCAAAGGAAGAGACCGAAGCCGTGGATACGCCGACAGATGAAAAGGTGACACTAAAGATCATCGACTGGAGTGACAGTACGAAGGAGCGCAGGGAGGCTTTCCACAAGAAATTTATGGAGGAGAATCCCAACGTCACGATCGAGTACACGGTTCTGACTGCGGATCAGTTCAAGGAGACCGTCATTTCCGCCATCAAGGCGGGGAACGCACCGGATTTATTCCCGCTTCCCTCCGGCATGAAGCTGAGCGCGGCCCTGAAGGAAAACTGGTTTATGCCAATGAATGATTACGTATCCGATGATTTCCTGAATACGTTTGCAGATGGCGCTCTGAATGAAGGAATCACGACCATTGACGGCAAGACGTATGTGCTTCCGGAATCGGCAAATATCATCAATACCCTTGTATTTTACAATAAGAATGTGTTAAAAGAGGCGGGCATCGATGAGAGCCAGCTCCCGAAAACCCGCAGCGAGTTTATCGACGTGTGCAGGAAGATAAGCGACGCCGGAAATGGCAAGTATTTTGGAATCATCGACAGCGGCGCACAGGCGAACCGTCTGGAGCTGGCGCTTCGCTCCCTGGCCAGCCTGGATGGCGGCAAGTGCAGCGACATATCCCAGATGATTCTGGTGGATGGGCAGAATACGCTGAATTCCGAGGCGATGCAGAGTGCCTTTGATTTCTATGATACACTGGTGAAAGAGGGATGCTTCCATCCGGATACCGTTTCCATCAAGGCACCGGAGGCCCGCGCACTGTTTGCACAGAATCAGGCGGCGTTTATCATTCAGGGTGCATGGTGTATCTCCACATGGCGCAAGGATAACCCGGATCTGGATTTCGGTGTTATGGCGCTTCCGGCACCGGACGATGGAATGAAGGGCAAGCTTCCTTATATCGGAGCGCAGCCATGGATGGGAATTTCCGCAAACTGCAAGCATCCGGATGTGGCGGCCAAGTATTTAACCGCGCTCTATTCTGAGGATTATCAGGCGGGCCTCGTGGAAGACGGTGGATTTGTATCGGTAATCGACGCGGCCAACAAGGCTCATATGACCGACGACGTTATGCTTCAGTATTACAATTTAAACAACGAGGAAGCGGCGCTGGCACCAGATCCGATCGTGGGAAATCCGGCCACAGCTGACGTTTATGCAGAAGTTTCCGCGATCACTCCGGGACTCGGGGAAATCGCCCAGGGTATTCTGGCGCAGAACATCGATTATAAGACGGAGTTAAAGACACTTTCCGACAAGACACAGGAAGAGTGGCTGAGAGCCATCGATGCCGCTAAGGCGAAGGGCGCCGATGTGTCCGCCGATGACTTTGAATTCAAAAACTGGAATCCGATGGAGAATTATACGGCCGATCTTTATAAGAGCAGATAGAGGCCGGATGCCATAAAAAAAGAATAATTTTTTGCCATTGCTGCATACTGTTAGAAAACGTTCCGGTGGGAAGTGAGCCGGAGGAAACGGAGACGGTATGCAGCATTTTAATGAAGTTTATTATGAGCCGGAGATCTTGAATTACCAGTTGGGAAAGGAGTTAAAGGAACAGTTTAAAGAACTGCCGTGGATTCCCATAGAGAGCCATAACCGAATTCCCGAGATGCAGGAGAAGTCTAATAAGGAATTCGGGCGGATGAAGCGGAACCTGATCATTGGAATCAGGAAGACGCATAAGTATGTGGAGAACCATAAGGTATCCGATTATCTGGTTCCCTATACCTCTTCCGGATGCAGTGCCATGTGCCTGTACTGCTACCTGGTCTGCAATTACAATAAGTGCTCGTATCTGCGGCTTTTTGTCAACCGGGAGCAGATGATGGACCGGCTGATCAAGGTGTCCTTCAGCAGCGATACCGAGAAAACCTTCGAGATCGGCAGCAACAGCGACCTTGTGCTGGAAAATACCATTACGGGGAATCTGGAGTGGACGATCACACAGTTTGCTGAAAGAGGACGCGGCCATATTACATTTCCGACGAAATTTCACATGGTGGATCCGCTGCTGAACCTGGATCACCGGGGGAAGGCGATTTTCCGCATGAGTGTGAATCCGCAGCCCATCATCAGCAGAATTGAGCTGGGGACATCATCTCTGATGCAGCGGATCGACGCGGTAAACAGGATGTGTGACGCCGGTTATCCCTGCGGCCTGCTGATCGCCCCGGTCATCATCATGGAGGGCTGGAAAGAGGAGTACCGGACGCTGCTTGAGACGCTGAGAGACCACCTCTCGCCGAAAATGAAGCAGGAGATGTTTCTGGAGGTTATCCTGATGACATACAGCTTTGTGCATCGGGCGATCAACGGAGAGGCATTTCCGGCTGCGCCGGAGCTCTACGACAAGGAACTCATGACGGGTCGCGGCCGGGGAAAGTACTGCTACCGGCCGGAGGTGAGGGCGGATGCGGAGAAATTCCTGCGGGAGGAGATAAAGAGAACGCTGGGCGATGCGGAGATTTTATATATTGCGTAAAATGAAACGTGTGAAATGGCGGAGACGTGCTGGCCTCCGCCGTTTTTGTGCTGAGAAAGCTTTGCTGCTGAAGCAGCCGCGTTCCGGTACGGAGGCCGGGGAAATTTCACAACAGGATTGCTGACATGGTTTGGCTGTGTTATACTACATGGGATAAAAGAAAGCCCGTTTTGGCGGGGGATCGAATGACAGAATGCAGGTCTGGAAGGAAATTTAGGTAAGGATGAAACGAAAAAATAAGATAAAATACGTGATTTTGGCAGGCGCAGTGTCGGCAGTGGTTCTGTCGGCCTGCTCCCATGGCCAAACGGCAGATATCACTGCAGCGGAGCAGTCGGCCGCAGAGGAAACGCAGACCACGGAGCCGTTGACGGTCTCTGCGTCTGAGGCCGCTGCTGCCGGTGCCGGTGGAGAAGCGGAAGAGGGCGGAGAACATACGCTGGATGGCAGCCGGATTATTGCCGGACAGAGCTTTGATGTCACCTGGAAGAACTGGGGAGATGTCCGTTTCGTTTCCTATGCGCCGCCTGCCGGTCGTGTTCATGATGATGCCGCGTTCTATTTGACGAAAAATGATGAGATATTATATGAATTTCCTCAGGCATGGGATGAGGGCTGTGCACCGTGGACCTTCGAATCGGTGGATATGGTATCCTTTCGTGACATTGACGGTGATGGAAATGAAGATGTAATCGCTATTCTTTCGTATATAACGGGGACGGGTCCGCAGGCGGCGGTTCCATTTCCCACTACGCGAATCTTTATGGGCGACGGAACGAAATTTGTGATTGACACCGAACTGTCCGAAGCGGTCGATGAGGCACACGCCAACGAGAATATCAGCACGATTATGGATTTTGTAAAAAACCGGACAGCCCCCGTCAAGGGGGAAGGGGCCGATAAAACGGCGGAAGCCGGAACCGGCGCAAAAACGGACTCCGCCAGTCCGGAGAGCGGAGCCGGTGAGGACAAGATGTATGAGATAACCGGGATTCGGGAAACGGACGCGAGGGCCTTTCTAAAGAAATTTATAGGCCATGTAAAGGCGGGAGAGAAGGCGGAAGCCTCCCGGATGATCGCATTTCCGAGGAAAGTGATTCTGCCGGACCAGGAAGTGACGGTAGAGAGTCCGGAGGCATTTTTAACGTATTACGATGAGATTTTCACGGAAGACTTTAAGGAGCGCCTCAGTCAGTTTATGGCTGAGGATTCCATCTGGTGGAACTATAGGGGAGTAGCCGTGGGAAATGGCGAGATCTGGCTGAATGAAAGCGACGGCGTCCTGTGGATTGTAACGTTAAACAGCGCGGAGGAACGGACGGTTCTGTATCCGGGAGAAACGGGGATTCAGGCCGGATAAGGGCGCTGGAGCAGCGTTTTTGACAAGAGAATATGAGGAGAGAGGAAGGAACAAATGGAGAATCAGGAGCAGACACATAAACGCAGGGTTCGGTATAAAGGGACTCATCCGAGAAATTATAAGGAAAAATATAAGGAGCTTCAGCCGGAGAAATACGCCGATACCGTGGCGAAGGTGGTGAGCAAGGGAAGTACGCCGGCTGGGATGCATATCTCGATCTGTGTGCAGGAAATCCTCGATTTCCTGCACACAGATCGAGCCGGGGCAGAAGGGGCTTGACGCCACGCTTGGCTACGGCGGCCATACCCGGGAAATGTTAAAGTGCCTGCAGTCGGAGGGCCATCTCTACGCCCTTGATATCGATCCCATCGAGCTTGTAAAGACACGGGAACGCTTACAGAGCCAGGGCTTTGGCCCGGAAATACTGACAATAATTCAGGAGAATTTTGCGAATGTCGGCCGCGTGGGGGCCGAGGTGGGCCCGTTCGATTTTGTGCTGGCGGATCTCGGCGTATCTTCCATGCAGATCGACAATCCCGACCGCGGATTTTCTTATAAAACCGAGGGCCCGCTGGATCTGCGGCTGAATCCGGAGAAGGGAATCACGGCCGCGGAGCGCCTGCGCACAATCGGCGAGGAAGAGCTTCGGGGTATGCTTCTGGAAAATGCGGACGAGCCGTATGCGGAGGAGATCGCCAGAGCAGTCGTCCTGGAGATTAAAAAGGGCAATAAGATCGATACGACGACGCACCTCCGCCAGGTTATTGAGAGGGCTCTCTCAGCAGTGCCGGAAGCGGACCGGAAGGAAGCGGTGAAAAAATCGTGTCAGAGGACATTTCAGGCGCTGCGGATCGATGTGAACAGCGAGTTTGAAGTGCTCTACTCATTCTTAGAGGCGCTTCCGGGCGTGCTGGCGCCGGGAGGCCGTGTGGCGATCCTGACCTTTCACTCCGGCGAGGACAGGCTGGTGAAGAAATCCTTTAAACGCTTGAAGAAGGAAGGCGTTTACAGTGAGATCGCGGATGAGGTGATACGGCCGTCGGCGGAGGAGTGCCTGAGGAACGGACGGGCGCGGTCGACGAAGATGAGATGGGCTGTGAAGGCGTGAGGAAGGCAGATGGTGCCGCAGAATTATAGAAAATAGTGATTCTGCGACACCTTTTACTTTGCCTCGCTACTGTTTGTCTGCGTCTAATGAGTTGGCACGAATAATATCTCGATACCAGTAAAAACTGTCTTTTCGGATGCGGCGTAAATCCTTATAATCAAATTCATCCCGGTTGACATAGACGAAACCATAACGTTTCGAACAGCCTTCGCCAGTACTGACAAGGTCTATAGCACTCCATGGACAGTAACCAATAAGTTGAACGCCCTCTTCAATAGCTTTTCTGCAGGAAAGTAGATGCTTTTCCAGAAATTCGATTCGATAGCTATCGTGAATAGTCTGGTCGGACTCCAGCGTATCGGGAACTCCACAGCCATTTTCCGTGATAATCAGTGGGAGACGGTACCGGTCCCAAAGCATTCTTAGCACAATGTGTAGTCCGACAGGATCAATCGCCATATGGCTTGCTGTCTGAGGCAGACTGGTATTGGGGACATTCTCCGCAATTTTGGGCTTATCGCCGGATTGAGCCATAAAAGTTACATTTGGGTCATCAGTATTTTCAGACCGTTGTGATGCCTTATCTTTCGGATAGGCCCGTACGCATTCTGAGAAATAGTAGTTAAAGGCAATCCAGTCAGGTTTACCGTCCGCAATGGTCTTCATATCTCCGGGAAGAATATCTGGCTGCCAGTTCCGGTCGGACAAATACTTCCAGAGTGCAGAAGGATATTCGCCATTTACCAGAAGATCGAGATACAGGGTATTGCGGAATTCACTGTAGTTCATAGCGGCTAGCGAATCTTCCGGAAGGTTGGAAGCCGGATAGATGGCTGTAATATTAGGGGCGGGTCCAATCAAACCACCCAGTTTCATCTCATGATATATGGCCATAGCCCTGGCTTGGGCAATACACATGTGATGATTGATGTTCATAACGGTTTTCCGTTCTTTTATCTTTTCTCCGTAGAAGAGACTGGCAACAGAAGACTGGCCGTAGACGATCATCATATTCTGTTCATTTATAGTCAGCCAATATTTTACCTTTTTTCCATACCGCTCAAACAGAATACGGCAGTAATGTACGTAATCGTCTATGGAACGGCGGGATATCCAGCCGCCATACTGCTCAATCAAAGAGACTGGATAATCGAAATGATAGATGGTAACAATGGGTTCGATGTGATGTTCTAAAAGCTCATCGAACAGATTATCATAAAATTCCAGTCCTTTTTCATTGGGAACAAGATCGTTGCCGTGTGGAAGGATGCGGGTCCAGGAGATAGAACAGCGGTATGCCCGGAATCCCATCTCAGCCATGAGAGCAACATCTTCCATATAATGATGGTAATGATCGCTTGCTATCTTGTAATCAGTAACCCCTTGTGGAGTTTTACGTATATCTGCGGTAGATAATCCTTTCCCATCCTCATTCCATGCGCCTTCGAACTGGTGTGCACTTGTAGAAGCACCCCACAGGAAGTTATTTGGGAAGCCTGTTAATTGATTCTGTTTCATAATTGTTCCTCCGAGTAAGCAACTGCATCCATTTTTTTAAAGAACGGATAATAGCTGATAATAGAAAGCGGTATCAGTATAAGAAGCTGAAATGCTGCAACACGCCAGCCGCCGGCCAGAAAACCAGAGATGCCAAATGGAATTCCAAACATAAATATTCCATTCAGCCGTGGCAGTATGCCAATTATTGTAAGTAAATAGGCAAGAGTTCCGCTAATGAGTGGATTTAAGATAAATGGTATCGCCAGCATCGGATTTAACACGATGGGGGTACCGAAAATGATGGGCTCATTTACACCGCAGATTCCGGCTGGAAGCGCCAGCTTTCCTAAGGTACGGTATCGCTTGCTTTTCGCTTTCAGCATAAGAAGATTTAGCCCGATGGTATTGCCTGTTCCGGAAAACTGAAAGAACAGCATGCCAAATGCATAGCCTAGGATATAGGGAAGTGGGTCTCCGGCATTGTAAGCGGCTAAATTGGCATAATCCATGGACAGCCATAGCGGTACTGCAACTGAATACATGACAAGTCCTCCGTGAATTCCAAACATCCATAAAATATTGGTAATGAGTTTTAACAGCAGGAATACAAGCAGGGTGTTTCCAAGATTGGACAGGGGAGCCTGAAGAATCTGATAAACAAATGCGTGAACATTTTCAAAGGGCGTAAAGCGAAAGATAACCCGTACTGCAATTGAGATAATGATGATGATGATCATGGGAACAAGTCCCATAAATGCTTTGATTGTGGTCGGAGGTACTCCGGCGGGAAGTGTTATTGTAATGTTTTTGTCGATCAAGAAAATATACAGTTTTGTCATAATCAGGGACATGATAAAGGCAACAAAGAGTCCGCCTGCGCCAGTCCACTGAAAAGTCAGGGCCAGCGTGCCGCTGTCGCCGATCATTGTGAGCGGCGTAATGATGAAAAAACTGGTCAGCGATATAAAACCGGCTGTTAAGCCGTCTTTTCCAAAGGAGTCGGCAAGTTTGTAAGAGATGGAAAAGACTGCATAGACCGCAATCATTCCTGTCGTAAGCTGACAGGGAAGGTTGACAATTTCTTTTAATCCGGTATCGCTCAGAAAATTGACAAATGGTTCATACTGCAGGTTATTTACAATGGCAAATAGCGCACCAACCATAAGTATTGGAAAGATGGCGATCAGACCATCGGATACCGCATTAATGTATTTATTGCGTTTAAGCCGGTTCGTAAGCTTCATAAGTGTATTTTGCATAGCCTCAATCTTATTATTAATCCCCATTATAGTATCCCCCTTTTTTATAATAAGCGTAATGCTTTGGAAAGTACTGCACCGCCGTCCATCATGCCATAATCCATCATGTCAATTACAGCGACCTTCATCCCGGCTGGTCGGTATCGCGTTTCCATGTCTTCTCTCAGATAACCCACTTGCGGACCTAACAGCAGGATATCGGTATGTTTGCCGCAGTTCTCGAACTTTCCCTCTGGCATGGCCTCGATCTGCACATCCAGATGGTGGGAGGCTGCGTAGGCCTTCATTTTCTCCATCAGCATGCTGGTTGATAGGCCTGCAGCACAGATCAGTGTAATATATGTCATAAATACATCCCCCTTTTACATTAATTTACGACAGAGATCTACGATTTCCATAGCCAGATCCTTTACTGTCATGGCATTCATAAGATGGTCCTGGGCATGAATCATTAAGAGGCTGATTTGGGCAGGAGTATTACCATTTAATTCCCCCTGTATCAATTCAGTTTGATAATTATGTGCCGTGTTTAGCGACTCACTGCATTTTTGAAGATACTGGTCTGCTTCGGCAAAATGCCCTTCTTTGGCAGCTCGTATGGCCTGAATGGCCATACTTCTGGCATTCCCCCCATTTACTACCAGCTCCATAACAATATGTTCTATTGAAGTTTCACTCATTGTTCCTTATCCTTTCCGGGACCGCTTAATAATGGAAATAACATTAGCATTTTCCATATCACTAAATGTGATTCCAAAGGTCCGCTCAATGTCCTGCATACTTTCCTTCACAGCCTGATATAATTCTGGATTTCGTTCGATGATCTCCGGGGCATATATATTTACAGGCAGCTCCTTTCCCTCTGTCAAATGCTGGATACAGCAGAATATATGTACCAGAAGTCCTATTTTAATATCTTTAGTCATACCGTTGACAGAGGCTGTTTCCATATGACTGATTGCCTTAAGAAGCTTAGGCTTCAGCCGGTTGATATCTATCTGTGTGGACTGTTCCTTCAAATGATCAAAAATTACATCGTAATCATTCGTAGTCAGACTGCCTTCCGGAGGGAAAGCTGACTCCGGAGTGAGATTTAAGCGTGCCGGGAGATCGGATTCACTGCATTCAAGGACTTCTGAAATAGGAATATAGGAAATTCCTACGATCTGCGGATCATAGCTGCTTATAATGCATAAGATCCGGCAGTGACGGCGAAGTTCATCAATCTCTAATAGAAGTTCCTTTTTTCTGCTGATTGCCAGTGGAATAATCTCGGGACAGCTGGTTTTAAGTGTTTTTTCCAGGTATGTTTTTACTAAAATGGCACCGCCTTCCCCGCTCATGCAAAGAGTAATTATAACATCGCCGCCTTTTTTTCGATTTTTCCTGTCTGCATGGTAATTTTGTATGGCCCAGGAAGCTGTTTCCTCCATATCAGAATTCAAGAGTAACTTCCTGCTTATGTCCAGTGCCAGAGCTGTGATTGGAATCTCGATACCTTGGACTGGAATTCCGGTTTCCTGCTCAAGCATGTCCAACAGTTGCGAAACGGAACCCATATCGTACAGGGCGAAAACTCCCTTTCCCTGGTTGATTTTCAGGATAAGACTTCGCAGCCCCTCATAGGTTACGTTCAATGCCTGTTCGAGTGGAATATCGTAAGCCCAGACCTGAGTTCCGCTTAATGAACTGACCACTTCAGAAAGAGAAGCGGCACCGTGTGATCCATGCATAATGATGAGAAGGACTGGCTTGGGTGTATCAGGAAGTTCGCCTCCTTTACATAAAAACATGGTGAGAAAAACAGCTTCATCTACAGGAAGGGAAAGATTAAATTCCTGTTCCAGTCTGGCGATAAAGTTGGTACAGTAAGCATATTCCCGTTTGTGAGATTCGGCGGTTTCCAGGATCTGGCTGCCGTTTAACTTTCGGGAACGGTTTGAATGCTTGAGAGCAGAATCCAGATGAAGGCACAGTCCATAGAAGAGCGACTGCGAATAAATCCGGTCAAATTTCTGCACTGCCCCGTTTATAAATTCTGTTACAAGTTCAATTAAACGAGGGGTTGTCATCAGGGCGAGTTGCTCACGGTTTATGATATGGCTGCCTAGTCCTCTGCTGTATTCCTGAAATTCATGTTCAATATCGATACTGATTAATGTGTTGATTTCGACTGCCTCAAGACCGCGGTTCTTAAGTTCTCCAGTCCGTTTATCGATCCATTCATAGATATTAGTGGGTTTCGGGGTAGAACGCTGGTATCGGGTTTTTATTTCTTCATTCGGTGTAAATAAATAAGTGTAACCATCACGTATCGTTTTTTTCAAATCTTCCCGCTTTCCTTTTAGTTCAAGGTAACCAGATCTGACATAAAACGGAAAATCCGACAGAAGGAGCTCTAACTGCGTATTTTTCCTTTGGTAGTCTCTGGCGTAAGCGGTGGCACAGCCAAGCTTCATATCATTCTTAAGCTGACTGATGTTTTGACGGCACTGATAGAGAAGCAGACAGGTCATAATTTCGGAAGAGATACTTAGAGTTCGTCCGCACCGCATGGCCTCATTTGTGAAAAATCTGCATATCAGTCCAAAACGTTCCTGTAACGGTCGCATTTCAAGTGGTGTTAATTGGATTCTGACAGGAAAGGATATTGAACACATTTCAATAAGTGAATGATTTCCTTCTTCTCCGATGGAGCAGATTAAAATGATGTCGTGTTTCACTATATTTTTTGATAAGTCCATGATACGTATCCTGGTGTCTGCGTCCAGATATTCCAATCTGTCAATAAAGAGGATTCCGCCATTCGCCCGCTGCAGACAGGATAGTGCGTCTTCCTCCTTGGAAGATGAGATGCCGAAAAGCTCTAAGCCGGCTTTTTGCTGTTTTTCGGCGTACAGAGAGCAATTGAATGTGATAAACGGAGGATTTTGCTCCGTGACATTACTCTCCTGGGCAAAGCGTGATATCAGCTTTGCAAATTCCCGCTTTCCAGAACCTTCCGGGCCGGTTATCAGTACCGGAAGACTGTAACCGGGATACAGGATAGCTGCTTTAGCCAGTTGTACTGCGCCTTTTAGACTTCCTGCATTTCCGATCAGTTCTGAAAAGCATGATTTCTCCGTACCTGCGGCTGAGACCGAAGGAATCCGGTATAGAACGGGGCGTCCATCTGTTTTCTCGATCGCTCCTTCTTTAACCAGTTCGTTTAAAATGCTGCTTACATTGCTGCGCTGCATTTCAAGCCTTCTGGCCAGATATTGAGTGCTAACCCCTTCTAATGGCTTTCCGGAATCAGTTGATTGTTTAATAAAGTCATAGACTGTTTCTTTTTTTGATTTCATTCTGCCACCTCCAATTGAATTATACACTCGATACTGTGATTACACTATAATGAAAACAAAATGCTTTGTCAAATACAGGAAATACAAGAAAATCTCTGCAAAATATACACTTGTATTAGTGTATAACTGTATAAAACCATGACAGAAGTAAAGTCTGAAAAGTTTTAGAAAAAAAACTATACACTGTGCATTTCGATAAAAATAAATGAGAAAAATAATACAATAGATCAAAAAAAATCCTATAAATTCATACACTTAGTTTATAGAAATTTTATTATTTGTAATCGGATGTCTGAGAATAAAGGAAGGGTACATAGACAGATGTAATTAGGGAACAAGACCAGTGAGCATAAAAAAGGTTGACATAAAATGGGTAACGTAAAAAATGGGTTGCCGGAAAGGAAATCTATGTAGACACAGTATATCTGCAGCCATTTGCCATTATCCTGGTCGGATATCCGAAAATGGAGAAGAAACAGGGAGACAGGTATGATGAGAGCCGCAGCCATTGGGGAGAGCAGCGGATTTATTGAATATGTGGAAAAGTTTGGCGCAGGTTATCAGGGGATAGTCCTGGATTACGTCTATCGCCCGGCTGCTCTGCCGGAGGAGGTGGTTCGTGGGCCGCGAACCGTTATGCATTTTTCAGTAAAAAAGAGGGGAGAAGCCGACTGTTCTTGACAGGGAAAGAGCCAGAACCTATAATTTCTGTAGGACAAAACGATGAGGTTATGGGATATGGAAAGAATGGATGCGCTGCTTTACGACTGCGATATCAGGGAGCCCCTGTTTGACTACCTGGAAGAGCGGTTCGGGAAAGCAAGGATGTTTGAGGAGAAAATCATCGGAAAATCGAGAGCCGACGTCTTGATGGTGACGGAGGGCAGAATCACGGGGCTGGAGATTAAGAGTGATGCGGATACGTACGAGCGTCTGAAGAGGCAGATCCGTGACTACGACAAATACTGTGACGAGAATTACGTCGTGATCGGCAGATCGCACGCGAAACACGTAGAAGAGCATATTCCGGCCTATTGGGGAGTTCTGGTCGTTTCTGTGAACGGCAGAGAGATCGTGATAGAGGAAATGCGTCCCGCGCAGCAGAATCCTAAAATGAAGCGGGAATTGCAGCTTGCCATTCTGTGGCGGGCGGAGCTCCAGAACATTATCGAACAGAATCATTTGCCTCATTACAGGCAGAAGAGCAAACGGTTTGTGAGGGAAAAGCTGTTGGAAAAGCTGGAGTGGAACCGGCTGAAGCTGGAGGCCTGCGAGGAATTATTTGAACGGGATTATACGCTTCTGGAGGAAGAGGAGGAATGAAAGAGGAGAGATGAGATCGGAGAAATGAGAACGGAAAATATTTGAAAATGTAGTCTGGGAGATTAGGAAGATGGATTGTGATAATAGAAATGAATTGCTTGTGAACATAGATAAACTGCATACCACAGATTTTGGGGTGGTGCGGATTAAGAAGAATCTGACATTGAATACGGATGATGTGGTGGCGTGGTGCAGAGCGGTGATTGAAAACGTAAACACTGGTATAATCAGAAAGGGAAAGAACTGGTATGCGGAGAATGAAGCCTGTATCATAACAGTCAATGCGTTCAGCTATACGATTATTACAGCTCATAAGCGCAGGAAAATGTTGTAATCTACACGATATTGGTTTGGGGAGTCCTGATTTGATGTTGTATTATAAAGCAAGGATAGCGGGTTTTTTGGAGAATCTGAAGCAGTTATGGTGGAAGAGGCGGCAGCGATGCCTTGAGGACAGCGGATTTCGATGATTGTATGAAAGCCAGATGATAATTATCGTCAATTACATGTATGTGATTGGCGGTAATAAATTACAAGGTACCTAACTAATCAAAACATACCTAACAAATTGAAACGTAACGAACTAATAAATAAACAAAACAGGAAGATTTCTATATGGATGAAAATAAAACAACATGCCCATGCTGTCCAAATCAATGCTAGGCCGGAGCGCTGCAGTGCGGAAAAGGGAGGGCGTACTTCCGTAATGAAGACAATGGCGGAAGCGAGCGAAGCAATCGAAACGAGAGTGAGGATAACCACCACCAGGGTGAGGGGCGACAGAATCATGGCGGCAGGAGAGAACTGGGGGAACATAGAAGAGGCAGATCCATGGAAGGAACTGTGAAATGGGAGAGTGCCGTCATGGTTTTGTAATAGAAGAAAAGCTTCAGGGCCAGCTGCACGCCTGCGGCCATATCCTTCATTATAATATGGGGCAGAAAGTGGGGCAGGCCAGAATCTTAACTGTGCTTTTAGAGCGTGGAATTATTACCCAGCGGGAGCTTCAGGATATTCTGGAGGTGCGGTCCGGATCACTGAGCGAGATTTTAAATGGAACGCGGAGATATGACGTCCGGACTGTTTTCCTGTTTGAGCGGTGAGGAGAAGAAGACGCTGGCGGAACTGCTGGATAAGCTGTTGGACGGCTGGGAAGGCCCGGAGCGTGAACGAGGCTGCAGAGGCAGGGGACACGGTCGGCGGATGCATGGCCGGGAAGCTGGCCAGACACTGTAAAACCATAGTAAATCTGCACAATATACAGGCGATTGTGAATGGATAGTTTTTAACAAACTTTTCCCGGACGGTAAAAAAACGCTGACAATTTATTTTCCAAAATGTTAAAATAAACCTATAGGAAAGGGAGGTTTTAACATGAGACGAATTGTAAGCGCATGTTTACTGCAGACCATGAGATTTGATACGACGAAGGAGGCTGATCCGGAGCAGGATTTTACCATCTTTTGCAAAAAGCTGGAAAAGAGCAGTGTCAAATATGTCATTGAAGAGAAGACAAAGGAAGCGGACGGCTCCCTGGTGGTGAAGATCAGGAAGCAGTATAACTCCTACAGTACGGAAGGATACCTGCAGTAACAAACGTTGATGCTTTGGAATCAATGAGATTCCAAAGCATCTATTTTACTTTCTAGGAAACTTCGCAAATCGGCCAAGATAGTGTATAATGGACTTGAAATAA